>Ga0256405_10001896_pt1 | contig 52873 bp, 47 predicted proteins | sample RumenRJG_02DNA_FD_189096 | JGI IMG/M metagenome (GOLD analysis project Ga0256405, IMG submission 189096) | Bovine rumen microbial communities from Lethbridge, Alberta, Canada - RJG_02 | ecosystem: Host-associated > Mammals > Digestive system > Stomach > Rumen | place: Canada: Alberta... | reverse complement strand
TGAAAAAGCTGGCAGAATGGAGTTGGAAGAACTCCTTTATGCATCTCTTTTTCTCTCTTTTTCCCCCTGTTTATGCCGAAGTCCCCGCTTTCGTCTAACGAAAACAGGGACTTCTTTGACACTCTGAGCGCCCCGCGCAGGAAACTGCGCGGGGCGCTTTTGGTGTCCGGTATCCGTTGGTTCCTCAGGGAAGATTGCCGGGGACAGGGGTCCTGCCTCCGTTTGTGATGGAGGCGGCGGTCGCGGTCAGCGTGGCAAGCGGGACGATTTCCATCTGAAGGATTTCGTAATCCATGGTGATTCTCCTTATTTGGGCGGTCCGACGTTTTTCTGACACTTCTTCATGTTATGTATATACAATCTGCCGTTGTTTGTCAACCTCTCTTTTCCGTTGTTTTTTTGATCGTGTCCCCTGCGCGGCGCAGGCGGCCCGCATGGCGGGCCGCCTGTTTTCTTTCTTATCCGTAGGTGTGCATGCCGTGCATGAAGGTGTTGACCCCGGCGAAGGTGAAGAACACCACCGGCACCGCGATCACCACATACCAGGCCATGGCGGTGCCCTTGCGTCTGCCCCGCAGGCGCAGGTGCAGATACACCGCGTAGATGATCCAGGTGATCAGGGCCCAGACCTCCTTGGGGTCCCAGCTCCAGAAGCTGGACCAGGCCTGCTCGGCCCAGATGGCGCCGGAGAGGATCACAACCGTGAGGAACAGAAAGCCGAAGGCGATCATGCGGTAGCTCAGATAGTCCATCTGATCCAGGGCGTGCGCCGCGGCGTTTCCCTTTTTCACCGCCATCAGATAGCGCAGACCGCTGACGCCCGCGATGACGAAGGCGGAATAGCTCAACACCGCCGAGCCGATGTGCACGCCGAACCAGGCGCTGCGCAGGGCGGGCATCAGGTCGTGGATCTCCATGGGCTGCAGGGCCGCGTAGGTCATCACCAACAGAGCCGCGGGCATGGCCGCCACAGTCAGCCAGTCGGCCTTCATCCGCCCGCGCACCACGATGAGCATCAGGGCCACGCCCCAGGCAAAGGCGTTGGCAAACTCAAACTGGTTGGACAGGGGGATGCGCCGGGCCACGACGCCGCGCACCGCGATGAAGACCGCGTGAACCGCGAAGGCGCCGAGAAATACCCACCACGCCAGGCGCAGCAGTCGGTCCTTCTTGAAGGCCGTGCCCGTAAACTGCAGGATCACGGCGACGGCGTACAGGGCAAGGGCTGCGAAAAACAAAGCTTTCACGGTTTATTCCTCCTTTGGGGTCGTCTGGATATACGCCGCCAGCAGATCCTCCAGGTCCAGGCGCATGCGCTCGGGCTTGGGTCCGCCCACGGCGAGGCCCGCCTTGTCCACCTTGACCAGCACGGGCTCATAGAAGAAGGTGATATACAGGCCCAGGATCATCAGCGTGAAGGCCGCCACCAGCAGGGCGTTGACCAGGGTGGAGACGTGCTTGATGCGCAGGCCGGGATATTCCACGGGCTTGTTGAAGCTGAAGCGGTAGCCCAGCACCTCCAGCGAGTCCCCGGGCACCGCCAGCGACGGGGTGTACTCCCCGTCCGCCAGCACCTGGAAGGCGTAGATGGGGTTTTTATAGGCGCCCTCGGTGACGGTGAAAAGCGTGACCTCCCCGCTGGGGGCGCGGACATAGTCGGGGTAGAGCTGCTCGAAGACGATGCCGTTGCGGTCGTCGATGGTGAGATAGCTCATGGAGTCCAGCGTAAAATCGTCGCTGCCGCCGGTCTCGAGATTCGTGACCGTGAGCGAGCCCACCGTGCCGAAGCTCTGCTGGAACAGCTTCCAGGGACCGAAGGAGAAGGGGTGGTTGACCTTCAGCTCCGCCAACTCGCTGCGGCGGCCGTCAGGCAGGGTGATCTGCACGCGGCTCCTGTAGTCGAGCCGGCCGGTCTCGTCGTTGATGCGGAAGTCCTGCACATGGATCTCGGTGCCGTCCGCCATGAAGATCGACTCCCCGGGCATGCAGTCGCGGTCCTCCACCGTGGGGGTGTAGAGGGCCAGGGCCCCGAAGACCACCGTCAGAAGAATGGACAGGTGGGTGATAAAGGTGCCGTAGCGCCCCAGGGAGTGCTTGCGGTAGACGCTGGTCTCCCCCAGCTGCTCCTTTTGGCAGCGCATGGCCTCCAGATGCTCCCGCGCCAGGGCGACGCCCTCCGGGGTGAGGGCCATGGTGTCGGGCATTTTGGCGGCCCGCTCCGTCTCGGTCTTTGATGCGCGCACCACCGTGCGGATGCGCAGGATGGAGCAGAGACTCAGGTTCAGGCACAGCAGAGCCAGCAGCGCCGCAAAGTACCAGCTCTCAAAGATGCGGTGGAGCCGGAGCATCAGGATCACCCCGTGGAAGGAGCGGTAGGTCTGGGCATAGTACGCGATCTCCCGGCCCTGGGGGATCACGGTGCCCGCCACGGAGCAGACGGCGATGAGCACCAGCAGCAGGATGCCGAAGCGCATCGAGCGGATATCGTTGAACACTTTTTTCATAGGCATCACTCCACACGAAAAAGCTGCCCGCCCTGTCGGGCGGGCAGCGCTTGGTGTTGCCGGGTTTACTTCTTGATGGCGCGGAAGGTGTTGATGGCCTCGTTGCAGATGCGCTCGGCCTCGTCCAGGCACTGGTAGGTCAGGGTCGGGTTGTGGGCGCCCTCGGCGTTCTCCACGAAGACGAAGTCCCAATAGAACTGGGCGTCACGGGCCATGGAGCGGATGGGCTCCAGCTCGGCGTCGGTGTAGGTGCCGGCAGCCGTCGCTTCGGCGAGCATGTTGTTCAGATACTCCAGCTCATAGCCCACGGAGTAGGTGCGGCTCTCCACCTTGGCCTGGGTCTCCTTGACCTCGCTCACCAGGTCCGCGTGGCACTTGGAGCACTCGTTCTCGATCAGCTCGGGATTGTCCAGGGGGCTGATGAGGTTGTGGCTGTGGAAGGCGGTGCCGTCCTCGGCCACGGCGGCGGGCATATGGCAGTCGGCGCAGGTATACTGGCCGCGGTGCTGGCTGCCCTCACCCAGGAAGGTCTCAAACTCGGGGTGCTGCACCTTGATCTGCTTGATGCCGGTGGGTTCCTGCACCCAGTCATAGAAGGGCTCACCGGAGGGGAAGTTCGACCCGTCGTTGAAGAAGGCGAGCATCTGATCCGGGGCCATGCTGGCCAGGTCGTGGTGCGCGATGGTGGTGGCGCCGGTGCCGGGGAAGAAGAAGTACTCGTTGTGGCACTGGCCGCAGGCCAGGTTCGCCGCGTCGATGTTCTCAAAGTCGTCGCCCACCGCGTCGATCCAGTAGGTGTGGGTCACGGTGATCTCACCGGGGGTGTTGGCATGGCAGGTGTAGCAGCTGATGCCCTCGGTGATCTGCTTCTGCACCTCGGTCCAGTCCAGCTGATAGGCCTCAATGCCCATCTCGTTGACCATGTTGGTGAAGTCCGGGGTCTTGCAGGTCCAGCAGTTGGCCTTGGGGTGGGGTCTGCCGGTGGCCTCGATGTCCTGCACGTCGTAATAGTGGCCGCGGGCCGCCTTGTAGTCCTTGGCAAAGCCGTAGCCCGTGTACAGGGTGCGGAGCATGGGGTAGATCTCCAGGTAGTCCTCCGCCTCGGAGCTGTCCTTGGTCATCATCCAGGTGTTGTACTGGTTGGGATACTTCTCCTGCCAGTCGGCCGCGTGCATCACGGTGACGCCGGAGTGGGTCTCCACCTTTTTGGCCAGCTTCTCCATCTTGACCAGGGCGCCGCCGAAGTTGCCGGGCTGGAGCCCGCCGTCCATCAGGGCGTTGACAATGGCGCCCTTGATGGCGTCAGAGGTCAGGGTGGCGCCGGAGACGGCGTCCACCTTCAGGCTCTGGGCCTGGAAGATATCCACCGGCAGCTGCTCGACCGCCTTGGAGCCGATGCCGTCGGTCTCCTTCTGGTCCACGACCTTGATGCGGTAGATCTTGCCCTCGTCGGCCACGATCTCCACGGTCACGTCCCCGTTGCGGCCGGGGGCGGTGCCGGTCAGCGTCAGGGCGGAGGCGGGGATCTCGCTGTCCTTGACGCCGGCGGTGGCGGGCAGGCTCTTGAGGATGCCGGTCACCAGACCCACGATCAGCACAAACAGGCCGCAGGCCATGCCGATCAGGTTCAGGCGTTTTTCTCTTTTCTTCTTGTCGACTTTCATGTTGTCTCTCCTTGCGCGATCCTCACGTATTTGCGCGGTACAGGATGGTGCAGTGATACAGATTCACTATACGACAAAAACGGCGCTTTGGCTGTTGCGTATGCAACAAGCCCGGCGCGTATCGGGCCTCAAAGCAGGACGAAGGTGTTCCCGTCGAAGTCGATGAGCCCCTCCTGCCGCATGGCGGCGAGCTCCCGGGTCATGGCACTGCGGTTGGCCTGCAGATAGGCCGCCATCTCCGTGCGGCTCAGGGGGACGGTGATGTATTTCTGACCCTGCTTTTCGCTCAGCAGGGAGAGGTACGCCAGAATCTTTTCCCGGAGACTGCCCCGGGCGCAGATCTCGATCTTCTCCACCAGGCGTTGGTACTCCTCCCCCAGCAGGCGGAAGGCGTTGCCCACCAGCCGGGCGTGGTAGGGGCAGGCCGACCGGCAGGGCGCGGTCAAATGCTCCAGGGACAAAAACAGAATCTCCGTGTCCGCCGCGGCGTAAAAGGAGACCTCGGACAGGGCCTTCCTGCCCAGCACGCAGTTCTCCCCGAACAGCTCCCCCTCCTCCAGATAGGTCAGGAGCGTGTTGTGGCCGGTGTGGTCCTCCTTGACCATATGCACCATGCCCCGCAGGACGATCCCCACATGCCGCAGCTGGTCCTGGTCCAGCAGGATGAACTCCCCTGCGCTGTAGCTGCGGGTGTAGGCCTTCAGGCAGCCCATCAGCGCCTCCAGCTCCTGTTTTTCGATCCCCTCAAAAAGCGCGATCTCCCGGTTCACCGGCCGCATGTTTCTCATGCTATCGCCTCCTGCCGTTTCGTTCCGCGGTCTTTTTATCATTATACCGGAATCTTCCGGGCCAATTGTTGCGCCTGCAACATTATCTTACACCGCTCCCGCCCGCTCCGCAAGGGGGGATCCGGCGGCGCTTTTTCCTTGCGCCGCCGGAGGGCGCGTGATAAAATGACTTATCCACAGACCGAGAGAGGTGGGCCCTATGGAACAGATCTATGAACAGGAGCTTTTCATCACGCCGAGCCTGGCCGACGCCCGGGGGCGCCTCAGCTGGCCCGGCGCCTTCACCGTGTGCCAGGATCTGGCCGGCATCCACGCCGAAAGGCTGGGGGTGGGTCTCGAGGCCATGGCGGAAAAGTCCCTCTTCTGGCTGACGGTGCGCACGAAGATCCGCATCCTCGATTTTCCCCGCCTGGGGGAGACCGTCACGGCCCGCACCTGGCCGGAGAAACCCGGCGCCCTGCGCTGCAACCGCAGCTATGAGATCGTCCGGGACGGCGAAGTGCTGGTGCTGGGGCGCACCGAATGGGCGGTGATGAACACCGAAACCCGCGCCCTCACCCCCGCCGCGGGGCTCTTTCCGGCGGACCTGCCCTTTGACCGGGGCGCCGCCCTGTCCGAGTCCTTTGCCCGTATCCCCGACCGTTTTGAGGACGCGGAGCCCTTTGCCGTCTACCGGGTGCGCTCCACGGATATCGACGTGGGCGGGCACATGAACAACGCCGCCTATCTCCGCGCTCTCTTCGGCGCTTTCTCCAACCGGGAGCTGGAGGCGCTGGATATCCGCTCGGTGGACGCGGTGTTCCGGGCCTCCTGCTTTGAGGGGGAAGAGCTGGCCTTTGCCCGGCGGCGGCGGGACGGCGCGGACGAAGTGCGCATCTCCCGCGGGGAGGACACCATTCTGCTGGCAAGGCTGGCGTGAATATGACAGCGAACCAGCCGTCCGATCAGGACAGCTGGTTCGTTTTTACGCCGGGGAGTTTTTCATGATGCGATCGGGTTGGCCCCGTAGATCTGGGCGGCCAGGCGGGCCGTGGCAAAGTCCACAGCGATCCAGCCGCGCAGGCTCTCCGGCTCCAGGCCGAGCAGCCGCGGGTTCAGCGCCCCGGCGTATTTCCAGGGGTGGCCGAAGGCCGCGCTGCCCTTGGTGCTCAAAAAGCTCAGCACGGCGTCGTCCCTCCGGGCGCCCTCCGGGTTCAGCCCCGCGGCGAAGGCGGTCCACTTGTCCTCCGTCTCATACTCGAAACGGTCCTGCACCCAGAGCCGGTAGCTCCCCTGGTCGCAGAGGGCGGTGTTCAGATAGGGGTCGGCCTGGCCCTTCTGGTCCTCCCAGAGCAGGGGCAGCCCCGCCCGGGCGCCCAGACCCGCCTCGTCCTCCCAGCGGCGCAGCAGCACCAGCCTGCCCCGGGCCTCGCCCAGGGTGGGCATCGTGTCCGTCAGGAGCCACGCCTCGGGGTTTTTCTGAAGATGCGCGTCCAGCGTCTGCTGGACCTGGGACACGGAGGCGTCCCCGTGTTCGTACTTGGCGGCGAAGAGCACCGTCTCCGTGGGGTGGGCCTGCAGGAAGGCATAGCAGCCGGCCAGCACATCGTCCAGCGTCAGCGCCCGGCTCCAGGGCATGGGGCCCGCCTTGCAGACGGTAAAGCCGTGCATCAGCTGAAAGCCGCCCGCTCCGTTGGAACCCAGCCGAATGTCCAGATAGCGAAAGCCCATATCCAGCTGTTCCTCCACGCTCAGGGCCTGGCACTTGGAAAACCAGCCCAGCTGGGCATAGCGGGTGGTGCTGTCGTGGGTGCCGGGGATCGTCAGCTCGCTGAGGAGCCGCTCGTCCGGCAGGGGGGCCATCCAGTCCGTGGCGCCGGGGAGGGCGGTCTTCTCCACGGTCTCGCCCAGGGGCAGCAGGGTCAGCACCAGCGCCGCAAGCAGCGCCAGTGCCAAAAGTCCCGCCAGGATTCGCAGAATCAGGCGGAACGGGGACAGACGTTTTTTTGTTTCTTCCATAGCTCGGCTCTTTCTGCCGGGTGTCGGCAACCAGAATTTCTTATCAACTGACAACATTTTAGGCCGGGACGCGCCGCTTGTCAATCGGCGCTTTTCCAAAAACGCTTCCGGCCGGCTGACAGGCGCGCCCGCGGACCGGCCTGTACGCCAACCGGCCGCCCCCGATCAGGGCGGCCGGTTGACTTTTCATATCCCTGCAGACTCAGGAGAGGGCATAGCCGAGGGTGTAGCCGATGCCGCGCCAGCCCTTGCCCTCGATGGTCTTGGCAGACTCCACATAGCTTATGCCGGAGCAGCTGCGGTTCTTCTTGTCCTGGCGGCCCAGGGAAAAGGCTTTGCCCACCTTCGACAGGCTCTTGCAGACGTTGCTGACCATGCCGCCGCCGGCCACGTCCTCCAGCTCCGTCTCGGAGAGCTCGCCATTGGGCTCGGTCAGGCCCATGCCCTCCAGCAGCCCGACGGACAGCTCTTCCAGCTCTGCCTTGGACATCTCGATCCCGTGAGCGGCCAGGTTGGCCAGGGTCTCGTTCGCATCCTCCGTGAAGACAGCCTTGAAAGCGTCCTCATTCTGAGCCAGTGCCTGCAGTTTCTCAAAGTTCGTCATTTTTGTAAATCTCCTTTTTTTATTGTTTTTATGATTTGTTTTTGTGTGTTGTTTGCTTTCATCTCTTTATACACCGGCCCGGAGCACTTGTTACAGGCGGATGAAAAAACTTGTCCGCTTTCCGGATTCTTCAGGCTCCTGTGTACGCGAAAACCCGGGGTCCCTTGGGGACCCCGGGTTCGTGTTATTGTGATCTTTGTTATCTTCCGTTTTTCTTCGGGCGGTCACTGGGTGAAGCTGCCGTAGCCGGCGACAGCCTCGTCGATGGTCAGCTCTCCCGTTCCGACCCGATAAACCGCCTGCCGCAGCTGGATGACCGCGTCATCCGTCAGGCCGAACTCCTCCGGCGACAGGATCCGGGATTCCGGTACGGCGCCGAAGGCGGAATACATGCTGTTGAAGGACAGGTCCTTCGTCGGCGACACCAGGCCCTTGTTCTGCGCCATCAGGTTTAATTCCGGCGTCGTAATCAGAAAGCGCATGAATTCGTTGGCCATGTCCAGGTTCGGGCTGTCCTTGTTGACAGAGAACTGCAGGTTCGGCATGTCAAGGAAGTTGGCGCCTTCGTCCGTCATGGGGACCGGAACGAAGGTGTAGGGGAAGGGGTTGGCGATAAAGGCTTCGGAGCGGCTCTCCCGTTTTTTCGTGCCGGATACGGTGTCGCCGGAGCAGGTCATCATGGGCACGTCGCCCTCAAAAAAGCGCATGATCACGGCGTCGTAGTTGTTTTCGATCTCCGCGCAGGCGACGAGATCCACACCGCAGTCGTCCACAAACTGTACGATCTTCTCCAGGGCGGGGCGCGTATACTCGCCGGCGGCGGGATCCATGGCGTTGAGTTTTTCGATGGCCTCCGCATCCTGCGCCACGAGTCCGCAGAAGAACGGATAGATCGTCAACGTGAACAGCGAGGTCGTCTCCTTGTTGGAAAAGCCCATGATCGGGTTTTTATAGCCCTTCTCCCGGAACGCCCTGCACACCGCCACCAGTTCCTGATAGGTCGTGGGAACGCTCAGCCCCTCTTTTTCAAAAAGGCCGTTGTTCACCAGCATGCCGTAGGTGTTGGAGAAGACCGGGACCATCGGGAGCGTGCCGTCGTCCGTCTTCAGGATGATATTGCCGCGGATGCAGCCCAGATCCAGGCCCAGCGCGGGGTCGGCCAGATTCTCGGCATGATCGATCGACGATTTGTACTGCTCCCGGCCGTACATCCAGGAGTAATTGACGTAGATGTCCGGGGCGTCGTTTCCGTTGAGGACCGTGCCGATCATGTTGTTGTAGTCGTCGACCTTTGTAAACACCAGTTCCACATTGGGATAATGCTCGTTGAAGCGGTCAAACTCGGCTTCCAGCGCCTCAAAGTTGTCGTAGCCGCCGGCAACGGTGATATGGCCGCTTGCGGCAGGATCCAGCGCCGGCCGGAACCCCTCCTCCACAGCCGCTTCCTGCTTCTCCGCGCCGCAGGCCGCGAGACTCAGGACCATCAGCGCCGCCAGAACGATACACAGTGTCTTTTTCATACTTGTCCCCTCCCGTCCTTGATTCTGCGAATTTCCTTGATTACCAGTTTGATATCGACGGGCTTTGCAATGTGCCCGTTCATTCCCGCATTCAGGCATTCCGTGACGTTTTCGGAGAAGGCGTCCGCCGTCATCGCGACAATCGGGATCGAGGCCGCCCAGGGATTCTCCAGTTTCCGGATCGCCCTGGTGGCGTCCAGACCGTTCATCTCCGGCATCTGCACGTCCATGAAGATCAGCTCGTAGCTGCCCTCCTCCGCCGTGCGCATCCTGTCCACACAGATGCGGCCGTTCTCCGCGCGCTCGGTCGTGATCCCGAACATGGCGAGCATGGCGGAGATGATCTCCCAGTTGATGTCGTTGTCCTCGGCCACCAGGATGTGCAGCCCCTGCAAATCGGAGTAGTCGTCCTCCGGCTCGAGGGATCCGGACTCCTTCCCGGTCAGGGCGTTGATCCTGTCATAGAGTGTGGAGCGGAAGAGCGGTTTGCTGACAAAGCCGTTGGCTCCCGCCTCCTTGGCCTGATCCTCGATATCCGACCAGTCATAGGCGGAGATCAGCAGGATCGGAATCTCCGTGTTGATCTCGGCGCGGATCCGGCGGATCGTCTCAAGGCCGTCCATTTCAGGCATTTTCCAGTCGACAATGATGACGTTGTAATCCCGCCCGGCAAGATGCCGGTGCTCGATCATGCCGAGCGCCTCCAGGCCGCTCCGTGCCTGCTCCGCCGATGCGCCGAGAGACACGAGGGCGTCCGTCGCCGTCTGCAGCATGATCTCATCGTCGTCAACGACCAGCACGTCCAGGGAGTCCAGCTGCATCTCTTCCCGCTGCCTGTCGGCCATGGGAATATCTAGCACGACGGTGAAGGTCGTCCCCTTGCCCTGCTCGCTCTCGCAGTCGATCGTACCGCCGAGCAGCTCGACCATCTGCTTGGTGATGGCCAGACCCAGGCCGGTACCCTGGATGCTGTTGACGCGGCTGTCGATCTGCCGCGAGAACGGCTGGTACATGGTGGCCATAAACTCAGGGCTCATGCCGATGCCCGTATCCGCCACGACATAGCTCAGCCGGACGCAGCCGGGTACGGCGCTCTTCTCCTCGCGCAGCTCCACGCTGACGCGCCCGCCGGGCTCCGTGTACTTGATGGCGTTGGAGAGGATATTGATGTAGATCTGATTCAGACGGAGCTGGTCTGCGTAGAGATATTCCTTCTCCATCTGATTGATATGGAAGCTGAATTCGATATTCTTTTCCTTGATCATCGGCTGCGAAATGTTGACCAGGTTCTCGACCGTTTCCACAATGGAGAACGTCAGCGGACTCAGTTTCAGTTTTCCGCTCTCCACCTTCGAGATGTCCAGAATGTCGTTGATCAGCGTCAGAAGATGATTGCCTGCAAGGCTGATTTTCCGAAGGTTTTCCCCGGTCGACTCCACATCCCCGAGATTCTTCTCGGCGATCGCCGTAAGGCCGATGATGGCGTTCATGGGCGTGCGGATGTCGTGGGACATGGTGGAGAGGAAGTCGGTCTTTGCCCTGTTGGCCGACTCCGCGTCTCTGGCCGCGATCTTCAGGCGCTTGTTGAATTCAAGCATATAGAACAGGTCGCAGAGAAACAGGATCAGCAGCCCGGCAGAAACGACGCCGATGAGCATCCAGTTTTCGGTATCCGCCTTGAGCGCCTCCGCAGGCACGAGACCCAGCAGCGTCCAGCCGGACGTGGCCGAGAAGGGGGTGAAGGCAAGGATGCACTCCTGGCCGTGCGAGTTCAGCATGGAAACGGAACCGGTCGAGGAAGTGATCCGGTCGAACAGCTGACTCGAGGATTCGGGATCCGTCGGATTATACGATTTGTAGAACTCAAATAAACTGGCGTTTTTAAAGTTGTACCCTTTCAGGATATAGTCGCCGTCGGCGTCGATCATAGCCAGCTCGGCGTCCACCAGCTCGGTCTGCGGGAAAACCCACTTCTGTTCCAGCGCAGAGACGGGAATGACGCGCAGCAGGACCGCCGCCCCGGTGCTTTCGCTTTCAGTCTCCACCAGCGAGACCCGGTTGCAGAACGCCAGGGATTTCTCGCCGTTCATCGGGTTGGTGTAGGCGCGGGTGATGTTGATGGACTTGCCGATTTCATCGATCCAATCCACGTCTTCCAAAAGTTCAATCCGTTCATAGGAAACGGCATAGTCGTCGTCCGTGCCCTGCTTCGGCCGCGTAGAGAGTCCCGTGAGCGTGTCGAGGGAAACCAGATGCGCCGAAGTGTTATCCAGCACATGCGAAGCGCGGATATAATCGACGGCCTCTTCCATCGTCATGGTCCTGCTGTTGATGTAGCTGGCCCATACATCGCAGATCCTCTGCTCGCCTTCCAGATAATTCTCGGTCACGCGCTCCATGGTGACCGTTGTGTTTTCAAAGTGCTCGATCTGCCTTCGGTATGACTCCCTGTTTTCAAAGCCGGAATAGAAAACAACAAAGATCAAAATGGCAGCCATGATGATCACGTTGATAAGGATAATAAAAGTCTTTTTCATGCGCTGATCTCCACAAAAAGGAAAGTCGTGCGTGCCGGTGTTCCATCGTCCGGATCGAGAGAAAGGTACACTGATCGATAGTAAATGTTATTATAACACATCCCTTGCCGCACAACAAGCACAGATCGCCGCAGACCGCCATGTTTCTGCAAAATCGCCGCAGGCCGCCGCGTTTCTGTGCGCCGCCCGGCGGCACACACGCGTTCCTCCCGTTTCTGTGCGCCGCTGCCGCGGCACACACGCGATAAGGGATTCGTTGTCTAAAGAGTTCGCCAGTGTGCGCACTGGCTCACGCACAGCCCACCGGGCTGTGCGACATGATTCGAATCCCTGACGCAACATGCCAAAAGGGCCATCCCGGATGGGATGGCCCTTTTGGCACGCGATAAGGGATTCGAACCCCTGACCTTCTGGTCCGTAGCCAGACGCTCTATCCAGCTGAGCTAATCGCGCATATGCTCTTTTGAAAGCTTATGTATATTAGCACAGTCTGGAAAGTTTTGCAATACCCTTTTTGAAAAAATTTGCGGGATGGCAGGAGCGGGCCGCCGAGAGCGTCGGCCCCTGCAGGCAGTTCCGGGATTTTGTCCGCAGGAGCGACTCTTTTGGTCGTCCGAAGCGTCGATTGGAAAACGAACGCGGGCGATCGACCGTGTCGCCCTGCGGGCGGCACGGTGATCTCTCCGCGTCCGTTTGACGTCACCAGCCCATCAATTCCGACACGGCGTCGGCCACCTCGCCCATGGTCTTCAGGGTGCGGCCGATGACCGTCTTGACTCCGCTCTTTCTCGGGCGCATGGCGTACACCGCGCAGCCGCCCACCACCAGGCCCATGCCCATACCGACGGCAAAATTGCGTTTGTTCATTCCGGTTTCCTCCTTTTTTCGGGTAGCCTTATTATTGCCGCAAAGCGCTTGCTACACCCATGTAATTTGTGGTAGAATATTTAGATGAAACAACAGTACCCTTTCCCGGAGGCACTCATGGAAATTCGCATTCTGGCGGTGGGCGACGTCTGCGGGCAGCCCGGACTGGACCACCTGGAAAAGCATCTGAAACAATATAAAAAGGATCTCTCGCTGGACTTCACCGTGGTCAACGGCGAGAACGCAAACGTGGTGGGCATCACCCCCCGGCAGGCCGACCAGATCTTCCGCGCCGGCGCCGACGTGATCACCCTGGGCAACCACACCTGGACCCGCACGGAGCTGCAGCCCTACCTGGAGGAGCGCACCAAGATCCTGCGCCCGGCAAACTTTGCCCCCCAGTGCCCCGGCCGCGGCATCGCGGTGTTTCAGCGGGACTTCGGGGATATCTGCGTGCTCAATCTCATGGGCCGCTTCACCCTGGACTCCAACACCGACAACCCCTTTGTCATCGCCGACGGCTATATGGCGGAGATCCGGGAGAAGATCATCCTGGTGGACTTTCACGCCGAGGGCACCAGCGAAAAGCGCGCCATGGGCTTTCTGCTGGACGGGAAGGCCAGCGCCGTCTGGGGCACCCACACCCACGTGCAGACCTCCGACGCCTGCGTGCTGCCGGGCGGCACCGGCTACATCACCGATCTCGGCATGACCGGGGCGGTCCAGTCCGTGCTGGGCATCGACCCCCAGCAGAGCATCGGCAAGTTTATGGGCGATCCCCCGCGGCGCTATGAGGCCGCCAAGGGCCCCACCAAGCTGGAGGGCTGCATCTTCACGGTCGACACCGAGACCGGCAGGTGTCTGAACGCGGAGGGGGTGCGGCTGACATGAGCACAGCGCTGAAGATCCTCCACAGCGCCGACCTGCACCTGGACTCCCCCTTTGAGGGGCTCTCCGCCGGCAAGGCCGCCATCCGCCGGGGCGAGCAGCGGGAGCTGCTGCGCAGGCTCGCCGCCCTGGCGAGGGAAGAAAACGTCGATCTGGTGCTGCTGGCCGGCGATCTGCTGGACAGCGACAACAGCTATTTTGAGACCGGCGAGGAGCTGATCCGCTGGCTGGGCGCCATGGGCGTGCCGGTCTTCCTCGCCCCCGGCAACCACGACCGCTATACCCCCCAGTCCCCCTGGGCGCGGCTGAAGCTGCCGGACAACGTGCATATCTTCACCGAACCCACCGTCACCGGCGTGCTGCTGCCGGAGCTGGAGGTCTGCGTCTACGGCGCGGGCTTCACCGAAAAGCACGCGCCGCCCCTGCTGCGGGGCTTTGCCGCCGAAAAGCGGGAGGGCGTGCGCAATCTGCTCTGCCTGCACGGCGAGGTGGGCGCGCGGGAATCCAAATACGACCCCATCACAGAGGAGGAGCTGGCCGCCTCCGGCGTCGACTACGCGGCCCTGGGCCACATCCACAAGGCCAGCGGCCTGAAAAAGGCCGGGGACACCTGGTACGCCTGGCCCGGCTGCCCCGAGGGGCGGGGCTTTGACGAGACGGGGGAGAAGACCGTGAATCTCGTCACCCTGTCCGATTCCGGCTGCACGCTGGAGACACGCTGCATCGCCCAGCGCCGCTACGAGGTGCTGAAAGTGGACGTCACCGGGTCGGACCCCCTGCTCGCCATCCACACCTCCCTGCCGGACGAGACCGTGCGGGACATCTACCGCATCGTCCTCACCGGGGAGACGGATGAGAGCCCGGACCTCACCCGCCTGCAGGGCGCTCTCGGCGAGCTGTTCTTTGAGCTGCAGCTGAGGGACGAGACCCGGGTGCGCCGCTCCCTGTGGGAGAAGGCCGGGGACGACACCCTGCGGGGGCTGTTTCTGAAAAAGCTGCTGGCCCTGTACGACGCGGCCCCGGACGAACACGAGCGCCGCCGGATCGAGCAGGCCGCCCGCTGGGGTCTGGCCGCCCTGGACAACCGGGAGGAGGTGGTGCGCCATGAAGATCCATAAGCTCACCGCGTCCTTCGGCAAGCTGGAAAACGAGACCCTGCGCTTCCACGACGGACTGAACGTCATCTACGCCCCCAACGAGAGCGGAAAGTCCACCTGGTGCGCCTTCATCCAGGCCATGCTCTACGGCATCGACAGCTCCGAGCGGGCCCGGGCCGGCTACCTGCCGGACAAGCTGCGCTACGCCCCCTGGTCCGGGGCCCCCATGGAGGGCACCATGGACCTGACCAGCGACCGCTGCGACATCACCATCACCCGGCGCACCAGGGCCAAGAACGCCCCCATGCAGGAGTTTGAGGCCGTCTACACCGGCACCAACGTCCCGGTCAAGGGGCTCAACGGCTCCAACGCCGGGGAGATGCTCACCGGCGTGAGCAAGGATGTGTTCCGCCGCAGCGCCTTCATCGCCCAGGGCACCGTGGCCGTCAAGGGCAGTCCGGAGCTGGAGAAGCGCATCAGCGCCATCGTCTCCAGCGGCGAGGAGGGCTGCTCCTACTCCGAGGCGGAGGAGCGTCTGCGGGCCTGGCAGCGCAAGCGCCGCTGGAACCGGCGCGGCATGCTGCCGGAGCTGGAGGGCAAAATGGACGAAACCCAGCGCAAGCTGGAGGAAATGAGCGGCTCCATGCAGAACATCGAAGATCTGGAGGAGCGGCTGGAGACTGCGCGGAGAGACTGCGCGGAGCTGGAGCAGCAGGTCACCGAGGCCAGACGCCGCCAGCGCAGGGAGGCCCTGGACCGGCTGGGCAAGGGCCGCGACGGGCTGCGGGACAGCTCCGAAAAGCACGACGAGGCCATGGCCGAGCTCTCCCAGCGGCGGGAAGAGCTGCGCCGGGACCGCTTCGGGCTGAAGGACCCGGACACGCTGGAGGAGCAGGTCACCGCCGACGTGCGGGAGCTTGCCCGCCTGAAGGCTGCTGCCGAGAAGAGCGCCACCCCGCTGTGGGCGGTTTTGTGCATGCTGGCCGCGCTGGTGCTGGCGGGGCTGTATACCCGCTTCCGCCAGATCCCGCTGGTGATCGCCGCAGCGGCGGTGTGCCTCGCCGCCATCTGGCTGCTGCTGCGCTACGGCAAGGCCCACCGGATGCGGGAGATCGCCCGGGGCCGGCGAAAAGATCTCTTTGAAAAATATCAGGCCCGCTCCGTGTCGGAGATCCAGAGCGCTCTGGAGGAACACAAGCTGCTCTGGGAGGCCATGGAGCAGGCCGAGAAGGCCGAGCGAAAGACCCGCGGCGCCTTTGAGAGTGCGCGCAGCTCCCTCAACTCCATGGAGGAGGCCACGCTGCAGCAGCTGGACTTTGCCGACGGCAGCTCCGAGGCCGCCCGGCTCAGCCGCGCCCTCACCGCCAGGCGCCAGGAGGCCGAGGCTCTCAGCCGGCAGCTGGCCGCCGTGAGCGGGAGGCTTGCCGCCATGGGCGATCCCCTGGTGCTCTCCAGCTCCCTGACCTGCATGAAGGAGGAGTACGAGCAGCTCTGTGACGAGTACGACGCCATCCGCCTGGCTCTGGATACCCTGGGCGAGGCCGACGAAGAGATCCAGCGCCGCTTCTCCCCGGAGCTGGGACGCGTGGCCTCGAGCTACATGTCCGCCGTCACCGGCGGGCGCTACGCGGACGTGCTGATCAACCGGGACTTCTCCGCCATGACGCGGGCCCAGGACGACAGTGTGGCCCGCAACGCGGAGTACCTCTCCGCGGGGACCATGGATATCATGTATCTGGCCGTGAGGCTCGCGGTGTGCGAGCTGGCGCTGCCCGACGGGGAGCCCTGCCCCCTGATTCTGGACGACGCGCTGGTGAACCTGGACGATGAGCGGCTGGACCAGGCCATGAAGCTGCTGGAGGAGATCGCCAGAGAGCGGCAGGTCATCCTGTTCAGCTGCCGGAAGTGAGACGGAGACGGCCATGAAGCGCCCCTGTGTCAAACGACTGGCCGTGGGGATCGCGGCGCCCGCGCTGCTGATCCTGGGTCTGGTCTGGTTTTGGCGGGGCGGACACCTGCTCTGCCCCCTCTATGAGCTCACCGGGCTCTACTGCCCCGGCTGCGGCTCCGGCCGCGCGGCCCGTGCCCTGCTGCGGGGCGACCTGGGCGCCTGTCTGGGCCACAACCTGCTGGCGCTGCCGCTGGGACTTTTCTGCGGCGGCGTGCTGGGGTGGGAGTACCTGCGATTTGTATTTCCGGGACTGGGTTTGAAAAAAGTGCGGCTGCCCGACTGGCTCGGGCCCGCCGTCCTGGCGCTGCTGCTGGGCTTTACGCTGCTGCGCAATCTGCCCGCCCTTGCCTTTCTCGCACCATAAAGAAACAAACAGGAGGGAAAAGCCATGAAATTCTGCCCGAACTGCGGCGCGGCCGTCGAAGAGGGTCACAAGTTCTGCGCCAACTGCGGGGAAAAGCTGCCCCAGGCCGAGATGCCGAAGGAGCCGGTCTACACCGACGATCCCGCGCTGCTGAACAACCCCGCGCTGCAATCCACCCCGGCCCCTGTGCCCCCCGCGCAGGAGGAGAAGGTGCCGGAGCTTACGCTGGAGCCGGATCTCTGGGGCATGCCCCAGGCGGCAAAGCCCGCCGAGGCCGCGGCCCCCGCTGCCGCCAGCGCAGCCGCCGCTGCCGCTGCTGCTGCCGCTCCCGCCGCCGCTGCGGTCCAGGCACCGAGCTACGCCGGCGTCATGGAGGGCGTGGAGTACGACAACGACTACCGGCGCGAGCAGGAGGCGCGCAGAAAGCGCGAAGAGGCCCGCCGTCTCTGGGAGGAGGAGCAGCGCCGGCGCGAGGCCCAGGCCGCTCAGAACCCCCGGCCCGACAACGTGCCCAACGACTACACCATGTCCCAGAGCGCGCCCGAGGAGGAGGCCGTGCCCCAGCTGCCGGACGAGACCCTGATGCTGATCTGGAGCATCATCCTGACGGTGATGTGCAACATCCCCGGCATCGTGGGTCTGGTGAAGACCGTCAAGGCCCGCAAGGCCATCTCCCTTGCGCAGAAGGCAAAGCTGCTGGCCTCGGCCAAGATCTGGCTGATCATCGGCACGGCCTTCTACGCGATGGCTTTCATCGGAAACCTTTTCGGATAAGAGCGCAAAAAAAGAACGCCAACTGGCGTTCTTTTTTTGCGTTGTTTATCGTTCCTCGCGGAAGTAGGGCAGGCCCAGGGAGGCGGGGGGCTGGTTCTCTCGCTTGTTGCGCATGGAGGAGAGCACCAGCACGACGATGGTGACCACATAGGGAGCCATCTTGTACAGCTCCTTGACCGCGAGATTCATACCGGAGGGGATGTACATGTGGAGAATGTACAGCCCGCCGAAGAGGAAGGAGGCCAGCACACCGACGTTCGGCCGCCAGACCGTGAAGATGACCAGCGCGATGGCGAGCCACCCGCGGTCGCCGAAGGCGTCGTTGGTCCAGACGCCGCAGGCGTAGTCCATCACGTAGTACAGGCCGCCGAGACCCGCGATCATTGCGCCGATGCAGGTGGCCATGTACTTGTGGCGGGAGACGTTGATGCCCGCCGCGTCCGCGGTGGTGGGGCTTTCGCCGACAGCCCGGAGATGCAGACCTGTACGGGTGCGGTTGAGGAACCACGCCGCCGCAAGGGCGATGATCACCGCCACATAGGCCAGAAAGCCGTAGCTGAGAAACAGCTTGCCGAAGGCGCCCATGTTTTCCGCGGCAGGCAGACTGCGGCGGAAGACGTTGGAGGTGTTGGTCATGATGATGGAGGGCAGGGAACTGCCGGAGAGCTTGATCAGAGAGCCGCCGAAGAAGTTGCCGAAGCCCACGCCGAAGGTGGTCAGGGCCAGGCCCGTGACGTTCTGGTTGGCGCGCAGCGTGACGGTGAGGAAGCAGTAGATCAGACCCATGAGCAGAGAGCCCAGCAGGCAGCAGAGCAGCGGGATCAGCAGGGTCAGCGCGGGATTCATGTCCGCGGCGGTCTTGCCCATCTCATAATAGAACGAGCCGATAACGCCGCAGATGCCGCCGACATACATGATGCCCGGAATGCCCAGGTTCAGGTTGCCGGACTTCTCGGTGAGGGTCTCGCCGGTGCTGCCCAGCAGCAGGGGGATGCCCTGCACCACGGCACGGGGGATGAAGGAAATGAAATCAAACATGGCTTATTCCTCCTTTCCCGAAGAGCGGGTGAGCTTGATCTGATAGTTGATGAAGAACTCGCTGCCGATGATGCAGAAGAGGATCAGGCCCGTGAGGATGTCGCCGAAAGACTGGTTGAGACCGAACTTGGTGGCGATCTCGCCGGCGCCGCGGCCGAGGAACACCAGCAGGAAGCTGGTGAGGATCATCCAGATGGGGTTGAACTTGGCAAGCCAGCTCACCAGCACCGCGGTGAAGCCGCGGCCGTCGACGATGGTGGTGGTCAGGGTGTGGTTGGTGGAGCCCACCAGCAGCAGCCCCGCCAGGCCGCAGACCGCGCCGGAGAGCAGCATGGTGCGGATGATGACCTTCTCCACCTTGATGCCCACATAGCGGGCGGTGCGCTCCGATTCGCCCACGACGGCGATCTCATAGCCGTGCTTGGAGTAGTTGAGGTAAACGTGCATGGCGACCAGCACCGCAGCCACGACCAGCACGTTGAGCAGGTACTTCTGACCGCTGAACTGGGGCAGCCAGCCCAGGTGGTTGTTGGGGTTGATGATGCCGATGGTGCCGGAGCCCTTGGGGCTCTCCCACACGACGCAGTAGTAGGCCACCAGCTGGGTCGCCACGTAATTCATCATCAGGGTGAACAGGGTCTCGTTGGTGTTGTATTTGGCCTTGAAGAAGGCGGGGATGCCGGCCCAGATGGCGCCGGCCAGGAGACTGGTGACCACCATGCAGAGGATGATGGCCCAGTTGGGCAGCTTGCCCGGCAGCAGGATCATGCAGGCCGCGGCAGCCAGACCGCCGATGAGTGCCTGGCCCTCGCCGCCGAGGTTCCAGCAGCGCATGCGGAAGGCCGGGGTGACCGCGAGGGACACACACAGCAGCATGGCGATGTTCTGCAGCAGCACCCAGAGTTTGCGGGTGGTGCCGAAGGAGCCCTGCCAGATCGCGCCGTAGACCGCCGCGGGGTTTAAGCCCGTGACCATGCTGGTAATCACGCCGCAGAGCAGCAGGGCCAGCAGCAGCGCCGCGCCCCGGATGGCCCAGGATTTGTACCAGGGCAGGGCCGCGCGCTTGGCCACGTGGAAGAGGGGCGTCCGTGTTTTGTTATGCATCGGTCTTCCCTCCCAGCTTTGTCATCATCAGGCCCACGTCCCGCTTGGTGGCGCCGCGCCCCGGCACGATGCCGGAGACCTTGCCGCCGCAGAGCACCAGGATGCGGTCGGCCAGCTCCAGCAGCACGTCCAGATCCTCGCCCACGTAGAGCACGGCGACGCCCTGGGCCTTCTGCTTGTTGATCAGATCGTAAATGGTATAAGACGAATTGATATCCAGGCCGCGCACGGCGTAGGCCGTCAGCAGCACGGTGGGGGCGGAGGCGATCTCACGGCCCACCAGCACCTTCTGCACGTTGCCGCCGGAGAGCCGGCGCACTGGGGTGGACACGCCGGGGGTCTTGACCTCCAGCTCCTGCACCACGGTCTCGGCCAGCTTCTTGGGGCTGCGCCGGTCGGTGAAGAGGGAATGGCCCTTCCGGAAGGAGCGGAGCATCATGTTGTCCGAGAGGTCCATGTTCGCGACCAGGCCCATGCCCAGGCGGTCCTCCGGCACGAAGGAGAGGGCCACGCCCATCTCCGCGATGGCCAGGGGATCCTTGCCCAGCAGCTCCTCGCGCGTGCCGTCGTCCTCGATGTAGCAGATGGAGCCGGACTCCACCGGCTGCAGGCCCGCGATGGCCTCCAGCAGCTCCTTCTGGCCGCAGCCGGAGATGCCCGCGATGCCCAGGATCTCGCCAGAATTGGCGGTAAAGCTCACGTCGTCCAGCTTCAAAATGCCGTCCATACTGCGCACCGTGAGTCCCTTGACCTCCACGCGGGGCCTGGGGTTTACGGGCTCGGGCCGGTCGATGTTCAGCGTCACGGCGTGGCCGACCATCATGTTGGTCATCTCCTGGGCGTTGGTCTTCTTCGTCGGCATGTCGCCGATGAACTGGCCGTGGCGCAGGATGGCCACCCGGTCGGACAGGGCCTCCACCTCGTGCATCTTGTGGGTGATGATGACGATGGCCTTGCCATCGTCGCGCATGTTGCGCAGCACCGCAAAGAGCTTGTCCGTCTCTTGGGGGGTGAGCACGGCGGTCGGCTCGTCCAGGATCAGGATGTCCGCCCCGCGGTAGAGGACCTTCACGATCTCAACCGTCTGCTTCTGGGAGACCGACATGTCGTAGATCTTCTGTTCCGGGTCCACCTCGAAGCCGTAGAGATCGCAGATCTCGCGGATCTTCTTCGCGGCGCCCTTCAGATCCAGCTTGCCCGGCAGGCCCAGGACGATGTTCTCCGCGGCGGAGAGCACGTCGACCAGCTTGAAGTGCTGGTGGATCATGCCGATGCCCAGATCGAAGGCGTCCTTCGGGGAGCGGATCACGACGGGCCTGCCGTCGATGGCGATCTCGCCCTCGTCCGGGAAGTAGATGCCGGAGAGCATGTTCATCAGCGTGGTCTTGCCGCTGCCGTTTTCGCCCAGCAGGGCCAGGATCTCACCCCGGTAGATATCCAGCCAGACCTTGTCGTTGGCAAGGGTCGGGCCGAAGCGCTTGGTGATGTTCCGCATGGTGACTGCGGCGGTCTTGTTGTCCAAGGACAGCACTCCCTTCTGTGTGAGTGTGGAGTTTGCAGGAAAAAGCAAAAAACACTGCCGCTGTGCCGTATGGATTTCGGTCGCGTGCAGTGTTTGGCCATGTCGTACAGGGAAACGGGCGCGGGGCGCGCGCTTCCCTTTGCGGCACAGGGCCCGCGCTCCCAAAGGGGAGCGCGGGCAGCGTGTTCAATTAGGCGTCGATGTTGGTGATGCCGTCGATGTCGATATCGAAGTAAGGAGCGGAGCGGTACTCGGACTCGTGGAAGAAGCCGTCGGCAATGACGTTGGTCTCGGGGACAAAGTCGCCCATATCGTCCACGTCGGCCAGGTACTCGGCCAGGGTCTCGCCGCCGACAGTCCAGGTGGCGGTGTCGAAGACCTTCAGCTCGCCGGAGGCCAGCAGCGCCTCGACCTCTTTGAGCTTCTCGGCGGTGCCGGCAGCGGCGGCCTGCTCGTTGATCTCGGTCATCTTGACGGAGCCGGTAGCCAGGGTGCCGGTCCAGTCAGCGGGGATGGTCTCGCCGTTCATGGCGCAGGTCATGGCGTACTCCATGTAGGGAGCCCAGTCGATGCGGGAGGCGACGATGAAGGTGTTGGGGCAGGCGTCAGCGGCGGAGCCGTTGTAGAACACGAAGGGGATATTGTTGGCCTCGCACTCGGTGGGGGCGCCCATGGAGTCGGCGTGCTCGGAGATCAGGACGCAGCCGTTGTTGATGAGCTTGGTGGCGCCTTCCTTCTCGAGGGTGGGATCATACCAGGAGTTGGTGAAGGTGACCTCCATGGTGGCGGAGGGGCAGACGTAGCGGACGCCGAGGAAGAAGGAGGTGTAGCCGGACTTCACTTCCGCGTAGGGGAAGGCGCCGACATAGCCGACCTTGGCCTGATCGGCGGTAATGGTACCGGCCTCGATCATCTCGTTGAGCTTCATGCCGGCGGCGACACCGCCCAGGAAGCGGCCTTCATAGATGGAGGCAAAGCCGTTGTGGTAGTTGGCAAGGCCCGCGGTGTGGGCCTGGGTGCCGGTGGCGTGGCAGAACTGGACCTCAGGGTACTCCTGAGCAACCTGGAGCAGGAAGGGCTCGTGGCCAAAGGAGTCGGCAAAGATGAAGGTGCAGCCCTCGTCGATGAGCTCCTCAGCGGCGTCGGCGCACTCCTGGCCCTCGGGGATGCCGGTCTTGAACAGGTACTCCACACCCAGCTTCTCGCAGGCTTCCTTCGCAGCGTTCAGGAAGTTGAGGTCATAGGTGGAGTTCTCGTCGTGCAGGAAGATGAAGCCGGCCTTGAAGGCGGGAGCCTCGGCGGCGGGAGCAGCCTCAGCGGCGGGAGCGGCCTCGGCAGGAGCGGCGGCGGGGGCGGCAGCGGGAGCGCTGGAGCCGCAGGCGGCCAGGGCGAAGATCATGGCAAGCGCAAGCAGCAGAGCAAAGATCTTTTTCATGTACATTCTCCTCATAGATTTTGTTTTTTTATCTTCGGGCCGTACGGCCTTTGATACTTGGGGAAAATGACGCTGTCACGAAAAAGCAAGCCGTTCTTTCGTGACAGCGCCGTGCGAAAAAAAGTGCACTGGCGCGGACGATCAGCGCCCGGTACCAATGCCTTATACCAAAGGAGACGAGGCAGGCCCGTTCTCCTGTCGGTTACTTCGATAGTCCGGTCATTTACGGCGTCCGGGTAGAAACTTCAAATCCATATCATTTGGTATATATCGAGCAGATATTCAATTAACTGGATGAAATTAGCTTAACAGCGTTTTCACCAAATGTCAACTGTTTTTCTTGTAAGATGTATCCATAATCGACAAGCCCAATTTGTGGAGTTTGCACAAATACCCGATTTTTCCCAATTCCCGGAAAGCCTTGCGCGGCAAGCGCTTCAGGTTTTTGAAGCTTCTCAGCGCTCGAAAACGATGCCGCCCTCGTCCATGGCGGCAATTTTTGCCAGGGACTCGATGCGCAGACCGTCCGCGCGCAGCTTGTTGCCGCCCTGCTGGAAGACCTTTTCGATGGCGACGCCGGCGCCCACGACCTCTCCACCCGCCTGACGCACCAATTCCCGCAGGCCCACCAGGGCCGCGCCCGTGGCGAGGAAGTCGTCGATCAGCAGCACGCGGTCGCCGGGCTGCAGGTAGTCCTTCGACACCACCACGGTGTTGACGTTGCCGTGGGTGAAGGAGGGCACCTCCGCCTGGTAGAGGTTGTCGGAGATATTTTTGGTCTTGCTCTTCTTGGCAAAGACCACCGGACACTGAAACTCCAGGCCCGCCAGGATCGCGATGGCGATGCCGGAGGCCTCGATGGTGAGGATGCGGTTGATCCCCTCGCCGTCAAAAAGACGCTTGAATTCCTTCGCCATGGCCTGGAGCAGCTGGGGGTCCATCTGATGATTCAGAAAATTGTCCACCTTCAGGATGCCGCCGGGCAGAAGCTTGCCGTCCGTGAGAATGCGCTGTTCCAGAAGTTCCATGGGTTGACCTCCTACATTTTTATGTACTGTATATAGCATAAAAGGGGAAGGGCTGTAAAGTGGGAAAATGACGAAAATGCACGGCCCGTCCCGGCCACCCTTTCTTAACGGGGCTCCGCCGGTTAAAACGACGGAAGCCCGCAGAGTGCGGACTTCCGTCGTTTTCCTTTTCCATTAAAACTCCGCGTTGCCGGTGGTGCGGGGGTGCAGCTCCACGTCGCGGATGTTGCTGACGCCGGTGAGGTACATGACCATGCGCTCAAAGCCCAGGCCGTAGCCCGCGTGGCGGCAGGAGCCGTAGCGCCGCAGGTCCAGATACCACCAGTAGTCCTCCTTCTTGAGGCCCAGCGCGTCCATGCGCGCCTCCAGCACGTCCAGGCGCTCCTCGCGCTGGCTGCCGCCGATGATCTCGCCCACGCCGGGCACCAGGCAGTCCGCCGCGGCGACGGTCTTGTTGTCGTCGTTGAGGCGCATGTAGAAGGCCTTGATCTCCTTGGGATAGTCGGTGACGAAGATGGGCTTCTTGAAGATCTCCTCGGTCAGATACCGCTCGTGCTCGGTCTGGAGATCGATGCCCCACTTGACGGGGTAGTCGAACTTCTTCCCGCTCTTGAGCAGCAGATCCACCGCCTCGGTGTAGGTGATGCGGCCGAAGTCGTTGGACACCACGTTGTGCAGGCGGTCCAGCAGACCCTTGTCCACAAAGGCGTTGAAGAACTCCATCTCCTGGGGGCAGCGCTCCAGGGTGCGGTTGATGATGTACTTGACCATGGCCTCGGCGGTATCCATGTAATCATAGAGATCGGCAAAGGCCATCTCGGGCTCGATCATCCAGAACTCCGCCGCGTGGCGCTGGGTGTAGCTGACCTCCGCGCGGAAGGTGGGGCCGAAGGTGTACACGTCACCGAAGGCCATGGCGAAGTTCTCGGCGTTGAGCTGGCCGGAGACCGTCAGGTTCGTGGCCTTGCCGAAGAAGTCCTTGCTGTTGTCCACGGTGCCGTCCTCGTTCAGGGGCAGGTTGTTCAGATCCAGGGTGGTGACCCGGAACATCTCGCCGGCGCCCTCGGCGTCGGAGCCGGTGATGATGGGGGTGTGCACGTAGACAAAGCCCCGCTGCTGGAAGAACTCATGCACCGCCTGGGCCGCCACGGAGCGGACCCGGAAGGTGGCGGAGAAGAGGTTGGTCCTGGGTCTCAGGTGCTGGATGGTGCGCAGAAACTCCACGCTGTGGCGCTTCTTCTGCAGGGGATAGTCGGGGGTGGAGACGCCCTCCACCTCGATCTTGTCTGCCTTGAGCTCAAAGGGCTGCTTGGCCTCGGGCGTCAGCACCAGGGTGCCGTGCACGATCAGCGCCGCGCCCACGTTCTGGCGGGCGATCTCGTCGTAGTTTTCCAGCGTCTCCCGGGCGAAGACCACCTGCAGCGATTTGAAGCAGCTGCCGTCGTTGAGCTCGATAAAGCCGAAGTTCTTCATGTCCCGGACGGTCCTGACCCATCCGCAGACGGTCATGCTCTGGTCCGCAAAGGCGCTCTGGTCGGCATAGATGCCGGCAATTTTCTGACGCTTCATGGTGATGGTTCCTTTCATAAGGCGCTCTGGGCGCCGGTTTCAATCAAATCAGCGGGTACTTATTATAAATAGTTTGTCAAGCAAGTGCAAGACTGAATTAAAAAATCAGCTGCACGGGGCGGGGATGGTTGCAGAGGGTGATGTCCGTCACCGCGCCGCCGGCCTCGCCGTCGCGGGTCCAGGCCACGGGCTTGTCAAAGCGGAAGCGGGCCTTTGTGGTGTGCAGGATCAGCAGCTTGTCGCTGTCAAAGCGCTCGGACAGAACGGAGTTGACAAGCTCGGCAAAGGCCGCCACGGAGCCGGGGTCCTTCACCAGCACCAGCTCGCTGACCCCGTCGCCCAGGGAGACCATCTCCTCCGGCAGGCGCACGATGCCCGCCACCGAGGTGGAATTGGAGAGACTGCCGTAGAGCAGATCCCCCTCAAAGCTGCCGCCGTCGTAATCCACACGGGTGTGGATGCTCTCGATCTTGCCCAGGGTCTGCATGCCCTGGAGCACATAGGCCAGATGGCCCAGCACTTTTTTCTGGTCCTGGGGGGTGGCGTAGCTGACCTCGGTAAAGGCGCCGAAGGCCGCGATATAGGCAAAGTACTGGTCGTCCCCGAAGCCGCCCACGTCAAAGGGGTGGGGCGTGCCGCGGAGCATGCGCCGGGCGGCGGCCAGGGTGTCGTTCTTCGGGAGCCCCAGGGTAGTGGCCACGTCGTTGGCCGTGCCCATGGGGAAGTAGCCCACGGGCGGGGGGCTCTCCAGCCGCATCAGGCCCGCCAGCACCTCGCTGAGAGTGCCGTCGCCGCCGATGCAGGCCACTTGGTCAAACTCCGCCGCCCGCTCCGCCGCGATCTCGGTGGCGTCGCCGCGCCCGGCGGTGAAGGCCAGCGTGGTCTCCATACCGCCGTTGGAGAGAGCCAGCATGGCATCGGCAAAACTCAGCTTGTAGGCGCTCCGCCCCGCGGCGGGGTTGACGATCAAAAGAAGCCTTTTCTTCATGCGAAAAGCCTCGCTTTACTGGTTTGTTGGGGAAAAGAATGCAAGCGTATTTTTTATTATATCGGATTGCCGCGTCCCCGTCAAGCCGCGGGCAGGGGAGGAACCTGAAAACGGCAAAACCGGAAAGCTTTCGCTTTCCGGTCATTAAAGCCATTGTTGAAATTATGCCAGCTCGTTGAGCTTGCTTGCCATAGCGGACTTCTTATGGGCTGCGTTGTTCTTGTGCAGCAGACCCTTAGCGGCCGCGCGGTCAACTGTCTTGACAGCAACTTTATAGGCATTGACGGCATTATCCTTGTTGCCCTCGGCAACGGCTGCGTCAAACTTTTTCACCATGGTCTTGAGCTCGGTCTTATCGGCACGGTTCTTGGCTCTGAGTTCCTTGGACTTGACATCTCTCTTGGCAGAAGATTTAATGTTGGCCATGTTTCAATCGCCACCTCCTCCTATAATGATTAGCTGTCCGATGATTCCTGAAATGGCAGGCATCCTGACTGGCGTTTAGTGATTATAGCAAAAGAGGCCCTGAAAATCAAGCTTTTTTTCAAAAAAAGTTCTACTTTTTTTCGATCCTTACGGATTGTGTTTCAAATGGGGCAAACTATACCATATCTTGTTATGAAAGGGAGTTGGTTGGTTTGACCGATCGTGCGCGCACAGACCTGGCCGCAGAGGCCAGACGGCAGTTTCCCGGCGGGGAAGAGACGCTGCCCGGCGTGTGTTTCCGGGAAGAGACGCTCTTCGGGCTCAGGCTGGAGAGTCTGGAACTGACGGCGGGGGAGGGGGCCCGGAAGCTGGGCAAGCCCCCGGGCCGTTATTACACCCTGCTGCTGCCGGAACGGCTTGGCCGGGGAGAGGGGGAGTTTGGCCGATGCGTGCGGGCGGCGGCGGAGCTGATCGGACGCTGTCTGCCCGAAAAAGCGGAGACGGTGCTGGCCGCGGCTCTGGGCAATCCCGACATCACGCCGGACGCCCTGGGGCCGCTGGCCGCCGAGAGCATTCTGGTCACGCGGCACCTGAAGGAACAGCAGCCGGAGGATTTTGCCGCCTTCTGTTCCCTGGCCCTCTGCCGTCCCGGGGTGCTGGGCACCTCGGGGATGGAGTCGGCCCTGCAGGTGAAGACCCTCTGCGCCGCTCTGCAGCCCGATCTGGTGCTGGTGATCGACGCGCTGGCCGGGGCGGAGGCGGATCACCTCTGCCGCACGCTGCAGATCACGGACAGCGGCATCGCCCCCGGTTCCGGTGTGGGCAATAACCGCCCGGCCTTCAGTCATGAGAGTCTTGGCGTCCCTGTGGTCGCGGTGGGCATGCCCACGGTGGTGGACGCGGGGCTCTTCGGCGGGGAGAATCTCGCCGGGATGTTCGTCACACCCCGGAGCATCGATTCGCTGGTGCGGGCCGCGGGGCGGGTGATCGGCTACGCGGTGGACCTGGCCCTGCACAGAGGCCTCACGGTGGAGGACGTGGACGCGCTGCTGGGATAGGGCGAGTATGGATCTCAAAACCATGTCGTGATTGGTTTTTTTCACAGCAGTGATGCGAAGGCAGCGCTGAGCAAAACAGAGGCTCTCCTTCATCTGCCGCAGAAAGCCGGTTTTTACCAAAGCAGAGCCCAGCGGAGCGGGTCTGCTTTGGAGAGGAAGGAGGAGCCTGTGGATATGAAGTCTTCGAGGCTCTTACGCAAACCTCGGAGACGGAATGGAACAGGCTTCTCCTGACGATGTTTCACGTGAAACACTTTTTCTCTCCTTGTGGAAAATCAAAAATGTTTCACGTGAAACATTGCAAAGGGATGGCAATGCTGTTATAATATCTCCGCACAAAAAAAGGAAGGGGGTACACCATGGCAAAAATCATCGCTGTCGCCAATCAGAAGGGCGGGGTGGGAAAGACCACCAGCGCGGTCAATCTGACGGCGGCGCTGAATCTCATGGGAAAACGCGTCCTGCTGGTGGACTGTGACCCCCAGGGCAACGCCAGCTCCGGTATGGGCGTATCCAAACGCACCCGGCCCAACTCCTACGACATGCTGATTGCGGGTTCTTCCGCCGCGGACTGCGTGGTCTCCACGGATTACGGCGATGTGATCCCGTCCTCCAAGGAGTTGGCCGCCGCCTCGGTGGAACTGATCGACGCCGAGCGCAGGGAGTATGTGCTGAAGGAAGCGCTGGCGCCGCTCTTTTCTGAATACGATTACATGCTGATCGACTGCCCGCCCTCGCTGGAGCTGCTGACCGTCAATGCCCTGACCGCCGCCGACAGCGTGCTGATCCCCATGCAGTGCGAATACTACGCGCTGGAGGGCATCGCGGATCTGATGACCAGTATCAAGATGTGTTCCCGGCGTCTCAACCGCCGGCTCACCATCGAGGGCATCATTCTCACCATGTATGACGCCCGTGCCAACCTCACCCAGCAGGTGGCAAACGAGCTGCGCAGGCATCTGCCGGACAAGGTCTACAACACCGTCATCCCCCGCAGTGTGCGGCTCTCCGAGGCGCCCAGCCACGGGCTGCCCGGCGTGGTCTACGACCGGGTGAACAAGGGCAGCAAAGCCTATATGGCCCTGGCCGCGGAGTTTCTGGCAAAGAACGAGAAATGATTTGAATGGTGTGGAGAGTGGAGTGAAGGTGTCCGCCCATAAAGGGACTGGGCAAGGTTAAGGAAAGGCTTCGCGCTGTCGTAGGCAAGGGACTATGCAGCGGTGGGATTGACCCTCTCAGTCAGCCTTACGGCTGACAGCTCTCCCAGAGGGAGAGCCAAGTTCAATCGCGCCGCAGGCGCTCCATAACTCCACACTCCACACTCCAAACTCCACACTCACAGGAAGGTGATCGTTTGGCAAAAGAAAAAAAGGGACTCGGCATCGGGCTGGACGCCCTGTTCGGCTCCGATGAGCTGAATGCCGGGGAAGCCGAGCTGCAGTTTCTGCCCATCGCCAAGGTGGAACCCCGGATGGAGCAGCCCCGGATGCAGTTTGACGAGGAAGCCCTGCAGGAGCTGGCCGACTCCATCTCCCGCTACGGTCTGATCCAGCCCATCACGGCGCGGAAGCTGGAAAGCGGCTACTATCAGATCATCGCCGGCGAGCGCCGCTGGCGGGCCGCAAGACTGGCGGGGCTGACCGAGGTGCCGGTGCGGGTCATTGAGGCCGACGACCGGCGCACCGCGGAGCTGGCTCTAGTGGAAAACCTGCAACGCGAGGATCTCAACCCCATTGAGGAGGCCAAGGGCTACCGGGCTCTGATCGAGGAATACGGCCTGACACAGGAGGAGACCGCCAGAAGTGTGGGCAAATCCCGTCCCACCGTGGCCAACGCCATGCGTCTTCTCAGTCTCTGCCCCCAAGTGCTGGAGATGGTGGAGAAGGGCGAGCTCTCCGCGGGTCACGCCCGGGCGCTGGTGCCGGTTCTGGACGCAAAACTCCAGCTGGCCGCCGCCCAGGAGGTGGTGGGCAAGGCTCTGTCCGTGCGGCAGACCGAGCAGCTGGCCGCAAGGCTCCTGCGTCCCCCGAAGAAGGAGAAGGAGCGGGATCCGATGGCGGTGGATTACGCCGCCGAGGTCGCCCAGCGGCTCAGCGCCAGTCTGGGGCGCAAGGTACGGCTGGTGGACGGAAAGAAGATTGGCCGCATCGAGCTGGAGTTCTACGGCGCCGACGACCGCGAAGCGCTGATTGCGGCGCTGGAAAAGCTGAAGTAGAGGGCTATCCCCCGTTCAGCCTGCGGCCAGACATCCCCATCCGTTAAGGACGCAATGCCTTTCGACAAGGGGGGCCTGTAAGGAAAACCCCTCAGGTGCTGCGCGCCGGCCCCCTTTCAGGGGGGCCAATAAGGAAGATTATTTTATAAGAGAGGATACGAATATGCTCGATATCAAGTTTGTCAGAGAAAACCCCGAAATCGTCAAGGAGAATATCCGCAAGAAGTTCCAGGACCAGAAACTGCCCATGGTGGACGAGGTCATCGAGCTGGACGCCAGGAACCGCGCCGCCATCACCGAGGCCAGCGACCTGCGCGCCCGGAAGAACCAGCTGTCCAAGGCAAACGGCCCTCTCTTCGGCAAGCTGAAAAAGGCCGCCGAGGAGGAAAAGGCTGCCATCCAGGCCCAGATCGACGCCAATATGGCCGCCGTCAAGGCCGACGACGAGCGCCTGGCAGAGCTGGAGAAGCTGGAGGAGGACTACGCCGCCCGTATCCGCCAGCTGATGCTGAACATCCCCAATATCATTGACGCCTCCGTGCCCATCGGCCCGGACGACTCCGCCAACGTGGAGGTCCAGCGCTTCGGCGAGCCGAAGGTGCCCGATTACGAGGTGCCCTATCACACCGACATCATGGAGAGCTTTGACGGCGTGGAGATGGATGCGGCCGGCCGCGTCTCCGGCAGCGGCTTCTACTACCTCAAGGGCGACATTGCCCGTCTGCACTCCGCCGTGCTGGCCTACGCCCGCGACTTCATGATCGGCAAGGGCTTTACCTATTATATCCCGCCCTTCATGATCCACGGCAACGTGGTGGAGGGCGTCATGAGTCAGACCGATATGGACGCCATGATGTACAAGATCGAGGGCGAGGACCTCTATCTCATCGGCACCAGCGAACACTCCATGATCGGCAAGTTTATCGATCAGATCATTCCCGAGGAGACCCTGCCCCAGACCCTCACCAGCTACTCCCCCTGCTTCCGCAAGGAGAAGGGCTCCCACGGTATTGAGGAGCGCGGCGTCTACCGCATCCACCAGTTTGAGAAGCAGGAGATGATCGTGGTCTGCAAGCCCGAGGACTCCATGGCCTGGTACGAGAAGATGTGGCAGCTGTCCGTGGAGCTCTTCCGCTCCATGGATATCCCCGTGCGCCAGCTGGAGTGCTGCTCCGGCGACCTGGCCGATCTAAAGGTCAAGTCCTGCGACATCGAGGCCTGGAGCCCCAGACAGCAGAAGTACTTTGAGGTCTGCTCCTGCTCCAACCTGGGCGACGCCCAGGCCCGCCGCCTGAAGATGCGCGTCAAGGGCGCCGACGGCAAGATGTACCTGCCCCACACCCTGAACAACACCGTGGTGGCCCCGCCCCGCATGCTCATCGCCTTCCTGGAAAACCACCTGCAGGCCGACGGCAGCGTCACCATCCCCGAGGTGCTCTGGCCCTACATGGGCGGCACCAAGGTCCTGGTTCCCAAGAAGTAATCACTTGAAAACTATCTGTATAAAGGAGAAAAGGAAATGAAAAAGTTTCTTGAAGAGTTCAAAGCCTTCGTCATGCGCGGCAATGTGATGGACATGGCCGTCGGCGTGATCGTGGGCGGCGCTTTCGGCGCCATCACCACCGCTCTGGTCTCCAATGTGGTCACCCCGCTGCTGGCCGTCCTGTTCAAGTCCCCCAACCCGGACGCCCTGAACATCACCCTGCGGGCCGCTGACGAGGCCGCCGGCACCGAGGCCATCGTGCTGGGTCTCGGCACCTTCCTCGGCGCCATCATCAACTTCCTGGTCATCGCCCTGGTGCTGTTCTCTGTCATCAAGGCCATGAACAAGGCCAAGGAGCTGGCCGAGGCCATGAAGAAGAAGGAAGAGGAAGAGGCCGCCGCGGAGGAGCCCGCAAAGCCCACCACCGAGGAGCTGCTCACCGCCATTCTGGAAGAGCTCAAGAGCAAGAAGGAGTAATCTCCCGCCGCCAAACACCGCCGTTTCAAATCATCGGAACGGCGGTGTTTTTGTTTTGCGGAGGGCTTTCGGAATATTCCACAAAAAGAGAGAAAAAAGGCTGTGGAAAAACAGTCTTCTTTATTTATATTTAGGTCTTCATTTTCCTTGAAAAACAGGGCCGTTTCTGGTATAATAGTTTAGATTCGTAAAGTATGCCTTTGGGGGTGCTGATATGATGAATTCGGTTCAGGATATTTGGCAAAAGGTTCTGGATATTCTCTCCCAGCAGCTGACGCAGACAGCCATGGAGACCTGGTTTCTCGACTGCCGGCCGGTGGAGCTGGACGAGTGCAGACTGATCCTCTGCACCAATTCCGAGTTCAAACAGAACATCCTGCAGACCCGCTTCGGCGATCGCATCCGCGCCGCGCTCACGGATCTGTTTGCCACGGATTTCGACGTGCTGGTGGTGACCGACGACGAGCTGGGCGATCTGCCCACGCACAAGCAGGACAACGGCCTGCCGCCCGAGATGGCCGGCTACACCTTTGACCACTTCATCGTGGGCAACTCCAACCGCTTTGCCCACGCCGCGGCGAAAGCCGTCTCCGACAACCCGGGCAAGACCTACAACCCCCTGTTTATTTACGGAAACTCCGGTCTCGGCAAGACCCATCTGCTCATGGCCATCGGCAACGCCATCCACGAGAGGGACCCGAGAAAAACCATTGTCTACATCAAGGGCGACGATTTCACCAACCAGCTGGTCAAGGCCATCAAGAACGGCACCACGGAGGAATTTCGCAACAAGTACCGCAATGTGGACCTGTTTCTGGTGGACGACATCCAGTTCATCGCCGGCAAACAGCAGACGCAGAATGAGTTCTTCCACACCTTCAACAGCATCTATGAGGCCGGCAACCAGATCGTCATCACCTCCGACCGGCCGCCGCTGGAGATGGCCACCCTGGACGACCGCCTGCGCACCCGCTTTGAGTGGGGCCTGATGGCGGATATCCAGCCGCCGGATCTGGAGACGCGCATGGCCATCACCCGCAACAAGGCCGCCCAGCTGGGACTGCTCCTCTCCGACGACGCGGTGGAGCACATCTCCCAGAAGATCACCTCCAACATCCGCAGACTGGAGGGCGTCATCAAAAAGCTCACCGCCTACAAGGAGATTCTCAACGAGGTCATCACGCCCGAGTCCATCGACCGGGCCATCCGGGACGTGATCATCGACGGCATCTTTATCCCAACGCCCGAGATCATCATCCGGGAGACCGCCCGCTATTTCCAGCTCTCCGAGGAGGATCTGCGGGGACAGAGCCGCTCCAAGAATACCGCCCAGGCCCGTCAGATTTCCATGTATCTCATGCGCACCCTGACAGAGCTGAGCCTGCAGGCCATCGGCGAGCAGTATGAGGGCCGCAACCACGCCACCGTCCTCTCTTCCATCCGCAAGGTGGAGGGCCTGATTCAGACCGATCCCAAGGTCTCCACCGTGGTGCGGGACATCACCTCCAACATCAACTCCAAGGAGCGCGCCGACCTGTGAAAACTTTCCACTTTTGACTGTGGAAAAGTGGAAATTCAAATGTGGACAAAAAAAATATTCTTTTCTGTGTGGAAAAGCACAGAGTTTTCCACACAGAAAGATAAATATTCAAACCCGCACGCCGCAGGCCTTTGCGCGGTTTTCCACAAAAAATTCGCCTACTACTAGCGTTACTAAATCATTTATCCTTTCTTTTCTGAGAGAAAAAAACTTTTTCGGAGGAGCCGTTATGAAATTCAGCTGTGAAAAGTATCTGCTGCAGGCCGCCTGCAACGTCGTCTCGAGAGCCGCCGCCTCCAAGAGCCCCATCCCCGCGCTGGAGGGCCTTCAGATCGTCGCAGACGATCGGCTCACCATCAAGGGCTATGACCTGAAAAAGGCCATCGTCACCGCCGTGGAGGCCGATATCAGCCAGCGCGGCTCCATCGTGCTGGGCGCCCGCCTCTTCGGGGAAATGATGCGCCGCATGCCGGACGGCATCGTCACCATCTCCACCGACGAGAAGGACAATGTCAGCGTCAAGTGCGGCAAGAGCGCCTTCAACATCATGGGTCTGAGCAGCGAGGATTATCCCGAGCTGCCCCGTTTTGACGCGCTCAACTCCATCACCCTGCCGCAGAATCTGCTCAAGGATATGATCAACAAGACCATCTTCGCCGTCTCCACCGACGAGGTTCGGCCCATCTACACCGGCACCCTCTTTGAGGTCAGCGAGAAGGAGCTGAACCTGGTCTCCGTGGACGGCTACCGCCTGGCCAAGCGCAGCGAAAAGCTGGAGGAGGCGAAGCTGGAAAACTGCAGCTTCGTGGTGCCCGGCAGCGCCCTGAGCGATGTGGAGAAAATCTGCGGTGATACCGACGATCCCGTCTCCATCTCTGTCGGCGCCAAACACATCTCCTTTGCCATCGGGGACTCCACCGTCATCTCCCGCCGGCTGGAAGGGGAGTTTCTCAATTATCGCCGCTCCATCCCCGATGCTTTCAAATACGAGCTGAAGGTGGACAAGAGCGAGCTCATGAGCTCCATCGACCGCGTCTCCCTGATCGTCAGCGAGAAGAACTCCTCCCCCGTGCGCATGACCCTGGGCGACGGCATGATCGACTGCCTGTGCGTGACCCCCATCGGCCGGGCGGAGGACGTCTGCACCTGCGAGGGCAACGGCGAGGAGCTGCTCATCGGCTTCAACGACCGCTATATGAAGGACGCCCTGAAGGCCGCCGGGACGGACGAGCTGCTGCTGTGCGTCAACACCGCGTCCTCTCCCTGCATTCTGAAGGCCGCCGACGGCAGCGACAGCTTCACCTATATGGTGCTGCCGGTGAGACTGCACGCGTAAAAAACGGATTGCACCCGCAGGGCGTACACCACGCCAGTGACATCGGTCACTGGCTCGCAATGACGTGGTGTTGAGAACAAGCCTATGTTCGTATACATTCTTGCCAACGACACAAACGTGTGTATTTACACGGGTGTGACAAATGATCTGGAACGACGGTTGTATGAGCATCGCAGCAAGACTGACCAAAAGAGTTTTACGGCGAGATATAAGATACACAAGTTGGTATACTTTGAGGAAACATCGGGCGAACGTGCAGCCATAGAAAGAGAAAAACAGATCAAAGGCTGGAACAGAAAGCGCAAGAACAAGTTGATAGAATCTAAAAACCCCAATTGGGAAGATCTATCGAAAAGCTGGAATATATAAAAAACGTCATTGCGAGCCAGTGCGCACACTGGCGTGGCAATCCGTCTTTTGTATTGCAAGGAACAGATATGGAAAAAATAGCGATTACAACCGAATTTATCAAGCTGGACGCGCTGCTGAAATTTGCGGCGGCGGTTGGCACCGGGGGCGAGGCCAAGCAGGTCATCGCCGACGGGATGGTCAAGGTCAACGGCGAGACCTGTACCCAGCGGGGCAAGAAGCTCCGCGCCGGGGATACGGTGACGTTTGCCGGGCTCGCCTTTGAGATCGTACAGTCATGATCGTCAAGAAAATCGCCCTCAACGGCTTTCGCAACTATGACTTTGAGACTGCGGAGTTTGCCACCGGCACCAACGTCATCTGCGGTGAAAACGCCCAGGGAAAGACCAATCTGCTGGAAGCCGTGTACATGCTCTCGACGGGCAGGAGCTTTCGCACCCGCTTTGACAGGGAGCTGATCGGCTTCGGCTGCGACGGGGCGGACATCCTGGCCGACGTGACCAGCCATGAGCGGGAGCAGACCGTGAACCTGCGCATGCAAAACGGGCGCCCCAAGCGCATCCTGGTCAACTCCGTCAAGAAGACCGCCGCGGAGCTGAGCCAGGTGGTCAACACCGTGCTCTTCTGCCCGGACGACTTGAATCTCATCAAGGAGGGGGCCGCGGTGCGCAGACGGCTGATGGACAACGCCATCTCCCAGATCCGCCCCAGATACGCCGAGCTGCTCTCCGACTTCAACAAGCTCTACGAGAACAAGACCCGCATCCTCAAGGACTGGCGGGAAAAGCCCTCACTGCTGGACACGCTGGACGATTTCTCCGACGGCATGGCCCGGGTCTCCGCCCAGCTGATCCGCTACCGCGCGGCCTACGCCCTGCGCTTAAACGAGGCCGCGGCGCCCATCCACCGGGCTTTCTCCGACAAGGGAGAGACGCTGGAGCTCGTCTACAAGACTGTCAGCACCGTGTCCGATCCCCTGGCCCCGGCCAAGGAGATCTATTATGAGATCTGCGAGCACCAGGAAAAGCACCGTGAGGCGGAGCTTAACAGCGCCCAGTGTCTCACCGGCGCGCACAAGGATGATCTGGAGATCTCCATCAACGGCCGGCCCGCCCGGGCCTTTGCCTCCCAGGGACAGACCAGGACCGCTGCGCTGTCGGTGAAGCTGGCCGAGCGGGAGATCCTCTTGAAGGAGACCGGGGAATACCCGGTGCTGCTGCTGGACGACGTGCTGTCGGAGCTGGATCAGAGACGGCAGGAGTTTGTCCTCAACCGCATCGGCGGCGGCCAGACGCTCATCACCTGCTGCGAGGACGAGGGGATCTCCTCCCGTACCGGCGGCCGGGTGCTGTTTGTGCAAAACGGGAGGATCCGCTGATGTATCTGCATCTGGGCAAGGGCAGCATCGTCAACGACAGCGAGATCATCGGGGTCTTCGACCTGGACATCACCAGCCAGTCGCATCTGACCAGAAAATACCTCTCCCAGGCGGAGCGCTCCGGCCAGGTAGAGACCGCCTGCGACGACCTGCCCAAATCCTTCGTGGTCTGTGAAAAAGGCGGCAGGCGCCGCCTGATCCTCAGCCAGATGAACACCGCCACCCTCTTGAAGCGAAGCGAGAGCGGAGAACTGTGAGCAGGAAGAGAAGAAGACGGATTGCCACGCCAGTGACATCGGTCACTGGCTCGCAACCGCAGCGTAAAGCAAACATGCCTGTGGCATGTTTGTAGCGGAGGCCACAGCAGCTATGCTGCGAGGAGCGATGTTGGTCAAGGGCGGCGGATTGCCACGCCAGTGACATCGGTCACTGGCTCGCAATGACGAGGGAGAGAGACCGCTCATGTTCGTTTACATTCTTGCAAACGACACAAACGTCTGTATTGATACGGGTGTGACGAATGATCTTGAACGTCGTCTATATGAACATCGAAACCAAATAGATTCAAAAAGTTTTACCGCAAAATAGATGATTCACAAGCTGGTATATTTCGAAGAAACCACAAGTGAAAGGGCAGCTCTTGAAAGAGAAAAGCAAATCAAAGGCTGGAACAGAAAACACAAAAACAAACGGATAGAATCAAAGAATCCCAAATGGGAGGATCTATCAAAAAGCTGGAACATTTAAAAACGACGTCATTGCGAGCCAGTGCGCACACTGGCGTGGCAATCCGTTTTCTATAGAACACACTCTTCAGAATGGAGAATTTTATGTCTGACAACATCGAAATGGAAAAGAACGCACAGGAATACGACGCATCGCAGATCCAGGTGCTGGAAGGGCTGGAGGCCGTGCGCAAGCGCCCCGGCATGTACATCGGCTCCACCTCCGCCTCGGGCCTGCACCATCTGGTCTACGAGATCGTGGACAACTCCATCGACGAGGCCCTGGCCGGCTTCTGCACCGCCGTCGAGGTGGTCATCGAGCCCGGCAACATCATCCGCGTCTCCGACAACGGCCGCGGCATCCCCGTGGATATCCAGGAGCAGACCGGCAAGTCCGCCCTGGAGGTGGTCTTCACGGTCCTGCACGCCGGCGGCAAGTTCGGCGGCGGGGGCTACAAGGTCTCCGGCGGCCTGCACGGCGTGGGCGCCTCGGTCGTCAACGCCCTCTCCGAGTGGCTGGAGGTGGAGGTGCACAAGGAGGGCAAGCGCTACGGCATGAAGTTTGCCCGCGGTGAGATCACCCAGCCCATCCGGGTCCTGGGCGATACCATCCGCCACGGCACCACCGTCCGCTTCAAGCCCGACCCCGAGATGTTCGACGACGTGGTCTACGATTACGACACCCTGCACACCCGCATGCGGGAGCAGGCCTTCCTGAACGCCGGCCTTGCCATCGATATCCGCGACGAGCGCGAGGGCATGCAGCAGCGGGATATTCTATGCTACGAGGGCGGCATCCGCGAGTTTGTGGCCTACCTCAACAAGCACAAGGCCCCCATCCACGACGATGTGATCTACCTCTCCGGCTCCAAGGGCGACGCCATCGCGGAGATCGCCCTGCAGTACAACGACGGCTACAACGAGACCCTGGTCTCCTTTGCCAACGATATCCACACCCCCGAGGGCGGCATGCACGAGACCGGCTTCAAGACCGCGCTGACGAGAGTCATCAACGCCTACGGCCAGAAGAACAACATCATCAAGGGCGAGGACAAGGTCTCCGGCGAGGACGTGCGCGAGGGCATCGCCGCCGTCATCTCCGTCAAGCTCCCCGAGGCCCAGTTTGAGGGTCAGACCAAGCAGAAGCTGGGCAACGCCTACATCCGCACCTTGGTGGACTCCATCGTCAACGACCAGCTGACCACCTACTTTGAGGAGCATCCCCAGACCGCCAAGGCCGTGCTGGAGAAGGCCATGATGGCAAACCGCGCCCGCGAGGCCGCCAGAAAGGCCAAGGAGTCCGTGCGCAGAAAGACCGGGCTGGAGTCCGGACAGATGCCTGACAAGCTCCAGGACTGCAACGAGCGCGACCCAAGCCTCTGCGAGATCTACATCGTGGAGGGCGACTCCGCCGCGGGCTCGGCCATCCAGGGCCGCGACTCCCGCTTCCAGGCGATCCTGGCCATGTGGGGCAAGATGCTCAACGTGGAGAAGGCGCGGGCCGACAAGATCTACGGCAACGACAAGCTCTATCCCCTCATCGTGGCCCTCGGCGCCGGTATCGGGGACGAGTTCAACATCGAAAAGCTCCGCTACCACAAGATCATCATCATGGCCGATGCGGACGTGGACGGCTCCCATATCCGCACACTGCTGCTGACCTTCTTCTTCCGCTACATGCGCCCGCTGATTGAAAAGGGCTATGTGTACTCCGCGGTCCCGCCGCTCTACAAGCTGACGAGAGGCAAGACCCAGAAGGTGGCCTACTCCGACGACGAGCGGGACAAGATCAGCCAGGAGCTCCGCGCCGACAACCCCAACGCCAAGGTGGATATCTCCCGCTTCAAGGGTCTCGGCGAGATGGATCCCCACGAGCTGTGGGAGACCACCATGGACCCCACCACCCGCTCGCTGAGAAGGATCACCCTCAACGACGCCATCCAGGCCGACCAGGTCTTCACCGTGCTCATGGGCGAGGACGTGGAGCCCAGGCGCGAGTGGATCGAGCAGAACGCGAAGTACGTCGTGAATCTGGACATTTAACGAGTGTGGAGTTAGGAGTGTGGAGTTGAGGTGTCCGCCTTGCGGCGGACGAATTATAATCGCGCCGCAGGCGCTCCTTCACTCCACACTCCACTCTCCAAACTCCAAACTCACTCCATACTCTCAGGAGGAACTTTGATCAATGGCACATAAACGAGACTACAAACCCGAGGATATCGCCTTTCCGAATCAGGTCATCACGGAGTCGGAGCTGGTTTCCGAAATGCAGACCAGCTACATCGACTACGCCATGTCCGTCATCGTGGGCCGGGCCCTGCCCGACGTGCGCGACGGTCTGAAGCCCGTGCACCGGCGCATCCTCTATACCCTGTACGAGGACGGTCTGACCAGCGACAAGCCCTTCAAGAAGTCCGCCACCTGCGTGGGTGACGTGCTGGGCCGCTACCACCCCCACGGCGACGCGTCCGTCTACGACGCCATGGTGCGCCTGGCCCAGAACTTCTCCATGCGCATGATGCTGGTGGACGGCCACGGCAACTTCGGCTCCGTCGACGGCGACCCCCCCGCGGCCTACCGTTACACCGAGGCCAGACTCTCCAAAATTTCCAACGAGATGCTGCGGGATATCGACAAGGACACGGTGGACTGGGACCCGAACTTTGACGAGACGCGGAAGGAACCGAGGGTCCTGCCCTCCAAGTTCCCGAACCTGCTGGTCAACGGCTCCTCCGGCATCGCCGTGGGCATGGCCACCAACATCCCGCCCCACAACCTCACCGAGGTCATCAACGCCTGCGTCTGCGTGCTGGACAATCCGGAGGCCACCCTGGCCGACCTGATGCAGTGCATCTCCGGCCCGGACTTCCCCACCCGGGGCATCATCATGGGCCGCTCCGGCATCCGCCAGGCCTACGCCACCGGCCGGGGCAAGATCGTGGTCCGCGCCCGCACGGAGTTTGAGGAGCACGGCCAGGGCCGCACCCGCATCATCGTCACCGAGCTGCCCTACCAGGTCAACAAGCGCCAGCTCATCAAGAACATCGCCGACCAGGTACACGACAAGCGGCTGGAGGGCATCTCCGATCTGCGCGATGAGACCGACCGCAACGGCATGCGCATCGTCATCGAGCTCAAACGGGACGCCAATCCCCAGGTGGTCCTGAACCGGCTCTTCGCCCAGACCGCCCTGCAGTCCAGCTTTTCCATCAATATGCTGGCCCTGGTCAACAACCAGACCCAGCCGAAGATCCTCTCCCTGCGCCACATCCTGGACGAGTACCTCAGCTTCCAGGAGGAGATCATCGTCAGACGGACGAAGTTCGATCTCAAAAAGGCCCAGGAGCGGGCCCATCTGCTGGAGGGCCTGCTGATCGCCCAGGACAATATCGACGAGGTCATCCACATCATCCGCACCAGCTACGACGACGCCAAGGCCCGCCTCATGGAGCGCTTCGGGCTGGACGACGTGCAGGCCCAGGCCATCTGCGACATGCGCCTGATCGCCCTGCAGGGCCTCAACCGCGAGAAGCTGGAGAACGAGTACAAGGAGCTGGAGGAGCGCATCGCGTACTTCAACGACTTGCTTGCCGACCCCGAGAAGATCAAGGGCGTATTGAAGGACGAACTCATCGCCCTCCGGGACAAGTACGGCGACGCGCGGCTCACCGAGATCCAGGACGTGGCCGACGAGATCGACGTGGAGGATCTCATCGAGGAGGAGCAGTGCGTCTTCACCCTGACCCACGGCGGCTACATCAAGCGCATGCCCGTCAGCGAGTACCGGGCCCAGGGCCGCGGCGGCAAGGGCATCCGTGCCATGGCCACCAAGGAGGAGGACTATGTGACCACGGTCTTCACCGCCTCCACCCACGACTATATCCTCTTCTTCACCTCCAAAGGCCGCGCCTTCATCAAGAAGGGCTACCAGATCCCGGAGGCGGGGCGCAGCGCCAAGGGCACCAACATCGTCAACATCCTGCCCGTGGAGAACGGCGACAAGCCCGAGAAGGTCAGCGCCATGATCCGCGGCCGCGGTATGGACGACGAGCACTTCCTCTTCTTCGTGACGAAGGACGGCACCGTCAAGCGCATGGCCCAGTCGGCCCTGCGCAACATCCGCTCCAACGGCATCCGGGCCATCACCCTGGAGGAGGGGGACGAGCTGATCTCCGTGCTGCCCACCAACGGAAAAGAGAACATCCTCATCGCCACCCGAAACGGCATGGCCGTCTGCTTTGACGAAAACGACGTGCGCGCCATGGGCCGCCAGGCCGTGGGCGTGCGCGGCATCCGCCTGAGAAAAGGCGACTATGTGATCGGCGCCGGCTCCTCCGAGCGCGGCAACGCCGTGCTCACCGTCACCGAAAAGGGCTACGGCAAGCGCACCTCCCTGGAGGAGTACGCGGTCAAGGGCCGCGGCGGCATCGGCGTGAAGAACTACAACTGCACGGACAAGACCGGAAAGATCGCCGACGTGAAGATCGTCACCGGCGAGGAGGATATTCTGGTCATCACCGACGACGCCACCATCATCCGCATGGCGGTGGACCACATCTCCCTGCTGTCCCGGGCCACCCAGGGCGTGCGCATCATGCGCCTGAGCCCGGACAGCCGCGTCATTTCCATCGAGTGCACCGAGAAAAATCCCGCCGCGGAGACGGCGGAGGCAGAGAACGAGGCCGGAGACGAGTCGTAAAACGTCCTTCAGACGGAAAGGGGGCGCCCTCGCATGAACCAAAACAACAAGAAAAAAGGCAGCAGATTTGCCGCGATCCCGGGGCTGATTTTCCTCGTGATCATGCTGGTCATGTCCAATTCGGACGAGCCGGAGATCACGCTGGCTTCCATCGCGGTTGTCATCGCGATCGCGGCGTTCGTGGTGATCGGCTCCACGCTCTCCGCCGCGAAGAAGAGCGCCGCCGCAAGGAGGGCGCCGCAGACCCGCCCGGTCCAGACGAGAATGACGTCCTTTGAAAAGACCCCGGCCGCATCGCGCAGAAGCGCCCATCGGGGCGAGGCCGAGGAGGCCGTTCACTGCGCCCACAGCCGCGGCAAGGAGAAGTATCTCGAACAGCTGGACGGCTTTCTCGCCAACGGCATCATCGACAAAGCCGAATACAAGCTGATGCGCGATCGCTACAGCAGGCTGCAGATCGAGGACGACTACCACTGATGGGGACCTGTCCCCGCGCATGAGGTGCATGGAGATGAAGAAACGCCGCATTGCCACCAGTTTTGTAAGTTCTTTGATCAGCCTGATCGTGCTGATCCTTCTGCCGAAGGAGGAGCTGATCCATACGATCTGGCTGATGATGAAACATCGGGATGAGTTGCCCCGTCTGCTGCCGTATCTGTGGCGGGCGGAGCCGACAAGGCTCCTGGCCGTCGGCATTTTCGCCGTGCTGCTGCTGATCTTTCTGATCTCGGTGCTGGTCTTTATCTCCAGCGTGCGCCGCGCCGTACGGGAGGGCCTGAGCCGTCCCGAGGTCATGGCCCGCAGCGAGCAGGCCGTGGGCTGCCAGCACCCCGCCGGGCGGGAGAAGTATCTTCGGCAGCTGGACGAACACCTCAAAAGCGGTCTGATCGACAAGGCCGAATACAAGCTCCTCCGCGAGCGCTATCTCAGAATGGACATCGACGAGAGGGCGCACTGAGAAGCAATCGCCGATCCCCCACCGCCTTCGGCGGAGCCCCCTTTCGCAAAGGGGGCCGATAAGGAATATAGCATGAAAACAGTCGAAATTTACACCGACGGCGAGGACGGCTATGCCGCCTCGATGATTTGAAATCCGTCCGGCTCGCCCCTGGCGGGGCAACCGCCGGACATGGAACGCACGCGCCGTCTGGAGGCTGCCGGACAAAACGGCGCAATGAGAAGAAACAGGATACAAGCATGAAAACAGTCGAGATCTATACCGACGGCGCGTGCAGCGGCAACCCCGGGCCGGGAGGCTGGGGGGCCATTCTGCGTTATAACGGCGCGGAAAAGGAGCTGTCTGGCGGGGAGGCGCACACCACCAACAACCGCATGGAGCTCACCGGCGTGATCGCCGCCCTCTCCGCCCTGAAGGAGCCCTGCCGCGTGGAGCTCTGGTCCGACTCCAAATACGTCATCGACGCCCTGGACAAGGGCTGGGCCAAAGGCTGGCAGAAAAAGGGCTGGATCAAATCCGACAAAAAGCCCGCCCTGAACCCGGACCTCTGGGAGATCCTGCTGGCCCTGACCGACCGGCATGAGATACACTGCCACTGGGTCAAGGGCCACGCCGACAACGAGTATAACAACCGCTGCGACGCCATGGCGGTGCGCGAGCGGGAAAAGTTTCAATAAACGCGGTGATTCCATGAAACCCATCAACTACCACGACAAGCCTCTGAAAATCTTCGCGCAGTATATCGCCCGGCACAAGAAGCTCTTCTTCCTGGACATGGGCTGCTCGGTGGCGGTGGCGGTGATCGATCTGATCTTCCCCTTCGTCTCCCGCATGACCATGTACAGGCTGCTGCCCAATCAGCTGTATAAGACCTTCTTTGCGGTGATGCTGTTGATGGCGGCGGCCTATCTGCTCAAAGCGGTGCTGTACTATATCATCACGGTTTTCGGCCACCGCATGGGCGTGCTGACCGAGTCGGACATGCGGCAGGATGTGTTCGAGCACATGCAGTCGCTGTCCTTTTCCTTTTACGACCGCAACCGCACCGGCATCCTCATGAGCCACATCACCTCGGATCTCTTTGAAGTGACGGAGCTTGCCCACCACGGGCCGGAAAACCTGCTGATCTGCACGCTGACCTTTGTGGGGTCGCTGGCGGTGATGATGGCCCTCAACTGGCGGCTCGGCCTGGTGCTGGCGGTGGTGCTGCCGGCGTGCCTGTGGTTCACCGTCTCCCAGCGGGTGCGGATGAAAAAGGCCAACGTGGAGGTCAAGCGCAAGACAGCCCAGATTTACGCCGCCATCGAGTCGAGCATCTCCGGCATCCGCACCGCCAAGGCCTTTGCCAACGAGAACGAGGAGAGCGAGAAGTTCGACCAGGCAAACGAGCTCTTCCGCGGCTCCAAGGTGGAGTACTACCGCACCATGGGCCTCTTTATGAGCGGGATGGAGTTTACCTCCGGCATCGCCCAGGTGGTGGTCATCGCCGTGGGCGGGCTGCTCATCATGCGGGGGAAGATGGACTATGTGGATCTCGTGACCTTCTCCCTGTACGTCTCCGCCTTTGTCAGCCCCGTGCGGCGCCTGGCCCAGTTCTCGGAGATCTATATGCAGGGCATGGCGGGCTTTGGCCGCTTTTTGGAGATCATGCGGACCGAACCCGCCGTCACCGACGCCCCGGACGCCCGGGAGCTCACCGACGTGAAGGGCGAGGTGGAATACAGGAACGTGAGCTTCGCCTACGCCAACGGCGTGCCGGTGCTGGAGAACGTGAGCCTGCACATTCAACCGGGGCAGAGCTTTGCCCTGGTGGGCCCCTCCGGCGGCGGCAAGACCACGCTCTGCTCGCTTTTGCCGCGCTTTTACGATGTGACGGACGGGGCCGTGCTGGTGGACGGAAACGACGTGCGGGACGTGACGCAGATGAGCCTGAGACGGAGCATCGGCGTCATCCAGCAGGACGTGTTCATGTTCGCCGGGACCATCCGGGAGAACATCCGCTACGGCCGCCCCGATGCCACCGACGCCGAGGTGGTGGAGGCCGCCGTCCGCGCGGAGATCCACGAGGAGATCATGCAGATGCCAGACGGCTACGACAGCTACATCGGCGAGCGGGGCGTGATGCTCTCCGGCGGACAGAAGCAGAGGCTCTCCATTGCGCGGGTCTTCTTGAAAAACCCGAAGATCCTGGTGCTGGACGAGGCCACCTCGGCCCTCGACACGGTGACGGAGCAGCGCATCCAGGCGTCCTTTGACGAGCTGAGCCGAGGCCGCACCACCATCATCATCGCCCACCGGCTCTCCACCGTGAAGAACGCCGACTGCATCGCCGTGGTAGAAAACGAGCACATTGTGGAGATGGGAAGCCACCGGGAGCTTCTGGAGAAAGACGGCGTCTACGCCGCGCTCTGCCGCGCACAGGAGCTGAATTGAGAGTGGAGTGTGGAGTTAGGAGTTTGGAGTGATGGAGCGCCTTCGGCGCGATTATAATAAATCCGCGGAGCGGACACCATAACTCCACATTCCACACTCCAAACTCCACACTGGAATAAGGAGGAACCCTTATGCTGACATTACAAAAGGCCGGGCATCGGGATCTGGAGCGCTACTATCCGCTGTTTGAGACGGACTTTGACAGCGAGGAGCTGGTGGGAAAGCTGGCCATCCACCGCGGCATGATGAACGGCAGCATCGACTTTCTCACCTTCCACGAGGAGGAGAGCGGCATGGACGCGGGCTACGCGCTGGTGCTGACCAAAAACCTCTACGGCTATGTGGATCTGAAATACTTTGCCATCATGCCCTGGTTCCGGGGCCGGGGTCTCGGCGTACAGCTGATGCGGGAAATCAATCGCCGCTATGCCGACAGCCAGGGCATCGTCACGGAGCTGACCGAATTTGAGGACGAGGACAAGGACCGGCTGCGGAAGCTGCGGAAGTTCTTCAACCGCTTCGGCTACGAGGAAGTGGCGGCCGACTGCAGCATCGCGGGTGTGCGGGACAATCTCTATGTCAAGCCGCTCAGGGGCGGCGCGGACCTCACCCCGGTTATCCACCGCGTCCTGCCGGATTTTTACACCCGCTTCATGCCCGCCGCCGCCGTCCACAGGATGCTGGAATTCAAGTAGGAAAAAGGGAAAAGCCCTCTTTGCAAAGGGGACGCCGCGACGCGCGGGAAGCGCGTGACGCGATCCTTGCTTGCCTGGCAGCAAGCATGCGAGCCCGGGAAACACGCGGCCAGCGAAATGCAATCAGGATGCAGAATGTCAAAGTAACAGACAAGGCCCCCTTGCCTAAAGGGGGCTGTCAGCGAGCTTGCGAGCTGACTGGGGGATTTGCATGGAAAACACAAGAAAGCATAACCCTGCACTCACCGCAAACGCCAAAGCGCTGCGAAAGAACATGACAAAGGAAGAGCGGCATCTTTGGTATGACTTCCTCAGGTCATATCCCGTTCGTTTCCTGCGCCAAAAAGTGATCGACCAATATATAGCAGACTTTTACTGTCATGCGGTGCGTCTGGTGATTGAACTGGACGGATCACAGCACTACCAGGAGAAGGGAATACTGAACGACAAGATCCGTACCGAAAAGATTGAACAAAGAGGCTTGACGGTTTTACGAATTCCAAACAATGAGATCAACCATAACTTTGCCGGTGTGTGCGAATATATTGATCATTGGGTGAAAACCGCACTGGAATCCCCCAGTCAGCCTGAGGGCTGACAGCCCCCTTTAGGCAAGGGGGCCATTTCTTCAAAGGCAACACAGCACATGGAAATTCTCATCAATCAAATACTGACCCACAAGGAAGCCGCCGCCCTCCCCTCCCTGCTGGAGAGCGGAGGACTTCCTGCGCGCAGATAATCAAAAACTTACTGAAAGAATTACTTAATTTTATTCGGAGAAAAGTATGGAAAAAATACCAATTGAGAGTATTATTAAGGAATATGAGAAAAATGCCGATTACTTTTCTATCTGGTTTGGTCAACAACTCCGTTTGGAGCTTGACAAGTTTGATGGTAGAGATCGTTATTTATGTACATACTCATACACATTACCAGAACTAGCAGAAGCTGTTCCATACTATGATCTTTATTATTACCGACTCCACTTGTTAAAAGGCTATGAAGAAAAAACGGGCCGAAGAAAACAACAGAGTATACACTTTGGACAACGAGTTAAAGAAGTAGGGAGTTTCAAAATTTCGTTATCCTATTTCATCGAAAACTATCTTAATTATTTAATCAGAAACTATAAAAAAGAAAAAGAGCAGACAGAACAATGGACAAGCAACTATTTTTTATCTGTTTTATACCATATAAAGTGGTATCAAGAAAAAATGGAAAAGCTTGCACGGTTGACAACAGACGATATTGATCGTGCGGTAAGCATATTTCTTGAGTCTTCAAATTGCGCGAAAGAAGTACATGACCTAAATACAATTGCAAAGAAAAGCGGAATTTATATGCTTGTTCTTGATGGTTATCACTGCTGCTACATTGGCCAATCAGTTGATATGAAAACTAGAATACTGAGACACTGGAATAAAAAAAGCTATTACACAGGGACAGGTATTGATATGTTTCGCGCAGGGGATACAACAAGAATTTTTTCAATAGAAATAGATGATCCTCAAAAAGAAAAGTTAATGAACAGCAAAGAAATAGAATTAATAAAAAAAATACCATCAAAAACAACGCTGAATGTGCTACGAGGAGGAACCTTTGAAGGAGTCTCTAGAGAAGAAATAATCTACTTACCAATATTTAGAAAAGACAAAGATAACGAACAAACACCTTTGCAATAGCTTTTCTAGAAGGTGTAAAGGCACAACATGGAAATTCTCATCAATCAAATACTTGCCCACAAGGAAGCCGCCGCCCTCCCCTCCCTGCTGGAGAGCGGAGGACTTCCTGCGCTCATTTCCGGGCTCTCCCCGGTACACCGGGCCAATCTGGCGGCTGCCCTGAAAAACCAACTGGGCCTGCCCCTCTTTGTCGTCTGCCCCGACGACACCGCCGCGGAGGCCATGGCCCGGGATCTCTCCGCCATGCTGGGCAAAGAGGTACAAACCCTCTTGATGCGGGACTTTATCTTCTACCCGGCGGAGGCCGTCTCCCGCCAGGCCGAGCAGCGGCGCATCGCCGCCCTGTATCGGCTGGCCAGGGGAGAGGGGGAGATCACTGTGGCCTCCGTCTCGGCCCTGATGCAGCGCACCCTGCCGAAGGAGACCCTGCTGCGGGCCGCCTTCACGATTTCGGACGACGGGACCTGTCCCCCCGAGGACGTGGAGGACGCCCTGCTGCGCTGCGGCTACGCCCGCTGCGAGCAGGTGGAGGGCCCCGGTCAGTTTGCCCGCCGCGGCGGCATCCTGGACTTCTTCTCCCCCGGCGATGCGGAGCCTGTCCGCATTGAGTTCTGGGGGGACGAGGTGGACTCCATGTCCTTCTTCGACGTCCAGAGCCAGCGGCGCACCGAGCAGGTGAAAAGCTGCACCATCCTCCCGGCGGAGGAGGCCCTGGCGGGTCTCAGCCCCGGGGGCCCCGCGGCCCTGGCCCGGGAGATTGAGCGCTTTGCCGACAACTATCAGAAGAGACGCAAGACCGAGCTTGCCGCGACCCTCGCGGCCAATCTCCGCGCGGACGCCGAGAAGCTTTATAACGGCGTGACCCTGCCGGATCTGGACCGGTATCTGCCGATTTTGTACCCGGAGGCCAGCGCGCTGGACTACATCCCGGCGGAGGCCTTCGCCTTCCTCGACCAGCCGGGGCGCTGCGCGGAGCGGGCCCGGGACTACGAAAAGCAGCTGGGCGAGGATGTGACGGAGCTGCAAAAGCGCGGCATGGTCGCCATGAGCGCGGAGGGCTTCCGCCTCGGCGCGGAAAAGCTGTTCAAAACCCTCTCGGACTTTCCGCTGTACATGGCGGAGGCCTTCACCGTGGGGCGCAGCCCCGTGCCGCCCAGGACCCTCACCAGCATCGCGGCCAAGCAGCTGCCCTCCTATGCGGGCTCGGCCCAGACCGCCGCGGAGGACGTGACGGCCTATCTCAAACAGGACTACCGCGTGGTGGTCCTGGCGGCCGACGAGCGCCGGGCCGGCGTGCTGCAGGACTTCTTCAAGGACCGGGGCATCCCCGCCCTGGTGTACAAAGAGCTCAAAAAGCTGCCCGCCCGGGGGGCCTGCGCCATCGCCGTCGGGGCGGTGTCCGCGGGCTTTGAATACCCGGGGCTGAAGCTCGCGGTGCTGACGGATTCGCAGCTGCTGCGGGCCCGGGGCAAGCGGGCCGCCGCGGGAAAAAAGCTGCCGCCGAACCGCGCGCGAATAGAGTCCTTTGCGGATCTGACCGTGGGGGACTATGTGGTCCACGAAAACCACGGCATCGGCCGCTTTGCCGGGATCGTCCGCATGCAGGTGGACGGCTTTGACAAGGACTATATCAAGCTCAATTACGCCGGCACCGACACCCTCTACGTCCCCGCCACCCAGCTGGACCTGGTGACCAAGTACACCGGGGCCGGGGAGGAAAAGCCCGTGCGCCTGTCCAAAATGGGCGGGGCGGAGTGGGCCAAGACCCGCAGCCGAGCCAAGGCCAGCGCCCGGGACATGGCCGACCGGCTCATCAAGATCTACGCCCAGCGCCAGCGCCTGCCGGGCTACGCCTTCTCCCCGGACAGCGAGTGGCAGCGGGAGTTTGAGGAAAACTTCGGCTACACCGAGACCGACGACCAGCTCAAATGCGTGGCGGAGATCAAGGCGGACATGGAGTCCTCGGTCCCCATGGACAGACTTCTCTGCGGGGACGTGGGCTTCGGCAAGACGGAGGTGGCGCTCCGGGCCGTGATGAAGTGCGTGCTGGACGGCAGGCAGGCCGCGATTCTGGTGCCCACCACGGTACTGGCCCAGCAGCACTACCAGACCGCCCTGCAGCGCTTCTTCGGCTTTCCGGTGAACATCGGGGTGCTGTCGCGCTTTCGCACCGGCAGCCAGTCAAGCCAGCTTTTATCGGACCTCGCCTCCGGCAAGTGCGATCTTGTGATCGGCACCCACCGGCTGCTCGGCAAGGACGTGAAGTTCAAGAACCTGGGCCTGCTGGTGGTGGACGAGGAGCAGCGCTTCGGCGTGACCCACAAGGAGCACATCAAGGAGCTCTCGAGAGGCGTGGACGTGCTGACGCTCTCGGCCACGCCCATCCCCCGCACCCTCAACATGGCCATGTCCGGCATCCGCGACATGTCCACCATCGACGAGCCGCCGGAGGACCGTCTGCCGGTGCAGACCTTCGTGATGGAGCACGACTGGGGCGTGGTCTCCGACGCCATCCGCCGGGAGATCCAGCGCGGCGGCCAGGTCTATTACCTGCACAACCGCATCGAGGATATCGACCGCACCGCCGTGCGCCTGCGCAATCTCCTGGAGGACGTGACCGTGGCGGTGGCCCACGGCCAGATGGACAAGAACATGCTCTCCTCCGTGATGGACTCCGTGGTCTCGGGCGAGACCCAGGTGCTGGTCTGCACCACCATCATCGAGACGGGCATCGACATCCCCAACGTCAACACCCTCATCATCGAGGACGCGGACCGGCTGGGGCTGGCCCAGCTCCACCAGATCCGCGGCCGCGTGGGCCGCTCCACCAGGCGGGCCAGCGCCTACCTCACCTTCCGGCGGGACAAGGTGCTCACCGAGGACGCGGAAAAGCGCCTCAACGCCATCCGGGATTTCGCGGCCTTCGGCTCCGGCATCAAGATCGCCATGCGCGATCTGGAGATCCGCGGCGCGGGCAATCTGCTGGGGGCGGAGCAGTCCGGCCACATGGTGGACGTGGGCTACGACATGTATATGAAGCTTCTCAGCGAGGCGGTGCTGGAGGCCCGGGGCATCGAGGTGCCCAGAAAGGCCGACTGCTCGGCGGACCTGGCCGTGGCCGCCAACATCCCCGAGCGCTACATCCCCTCCTCCGAGCAGCGCATGGACATCTACCGCCGCATCGCCGCCATCCGCACCGAGGAGGAGGCGGATGATCTGACCGACGAGCTCATCGACCGCTTCGGCGACCCGCCCCCGGGGGTCAACGCCCTCATCCACGTGGCGCTGCTGCGGGGCGAGGCGGGCAGGGCCGGCATCACCGACATCGCCCAGAAGGGCGGCTGCCTGCGCTATACGGTGGCGGACTTCAACATGGAAAAGGTGTCCGCCCTCTACGCCCGGCCCGAGTACGGCAAAAGGCTCCGGGTGGAGGCGGGCAGCAAGCCCTGCCTTTCCGTGAAGATCCTCAACAAAAACCGGGTCATCGACGAGGCGAGAAAATTCGTGGCCGACTGGAATGAACAAAACGGTTGATTTCGCCGTCAAAGGATGGTATAAGAACTACGTGGAATACCAAACAAAGGGAGCATATCTATGAAAAACTTTATTGCCATTTTGCTGGTCGTCCTGATCGCCTTCGGCGGCTTCATGACCTGGAACCACCTGCGGGCCGAGACCCCGGCGGACGTCGCCGTCCCCGCCGAGGGCGAACCTGCCGCAGCCGAGACCCCGGCGGAGCCCTCCGCCGAGGCTGACGCACCCGCCGCGCCCGCCGCGCCGGCCGAGCCCGTTGTGGTGCGCCATGCGGACTACGACGCCATCCGCGCCCTGCACGGGGAAGATGAGACCGTCCTCACCGTGGCGGGGGAGACCGCCGACTGGGGGACCTTCTTTGACCTGCTGCGCTCCACCGGCGTCGATATCGAGGAATACTTCGAGCAGATGGGCACCTACTACGGCGTGGCCGCCGACTGGGAGGGCTCCGTGGGCGACGGGTCCGGCCAGACCTTTGCCCAGTATGCAGTCAGCGAAGCGCGGGAATACCTGGAGAGCATCCTGACCGTCCGGGCCTTTGCCAGGGAAAACGGCGTGGAGCTGGACGCGGAAGAGCTCAAGTCCCTGGAGCCCGAGGAGATGGCCAAGGCTTTCATCGCAGAGGGCGAGACCGTGGAGGACTTCTACAAGCGGCTGGAGGACGAGGCCCACATGTCCTTTGACACCTACCGCGCCATGCGGGAGGCGAGCCTGCTCTACGGCAAGACCGTGGAGACGCTCTTCGGCGCCGGCGGCGAGAAGCTGTCGGAGGAGGAAGCGGTGAAGTATCTGGAGGAGCAGGGATTCCTGGCAGCTGGCCACATCCTGCTTATGACCATTGACCCCAACACCGGCGACAAGCTGGAGGAGAGCGAGATCCAGGCCAAGCGGGAAAAGGCCAGCGAGATCGCAGCCGAGCTGCAGGCCATCGAGGACCAGGAGGAGCTGCTCAAGCGCTTTGCCGAGCTCAAGGAGACCAACTGCGAGGACACCGGCAAGACCGTCTACCCCGACGGCTACACCTTCCAGCCCGGCACCATGGTGCAGGAATTTGAGAGCGCGGTGAAGTCCCTGGCGGAGTACGCCGTGTCCGACCCGGTGGAGACCGCCTACGGCTACCATGTGATCATGCGCCTTCCGCTGAAGGGCGACGCGCCCCTCACCACCCTGACCGGCGCCTCCACCACAGCCCGGCTGGAGCTTACCCAGAAAAAGATCACCGAGGCGCTGGACGCCTTCCAGGCCGAGCACCCCGCCGTGTACGCCGACGGGATCGAGGACTTCGACCTGATGCCCTATATAAAGTAAAGAGGAAAACGGGCGCTGCTTTATGCAGCGCCCGCTTCGTATAAGTTGTTTCCACGGAAACTACATGTTCACAGAATATGCCCTGCGCAATGCGCCCCCCTATCTTTCTTTTCGTCTTGCCGAAAAGAAAGACAGCGCCGCGCCCGGTGGAAGAAAGAAAAGGCGCCAAACGCGGACAACGTCGTGCAACGCGTAAGATCATACGCGCGGATATCAAACTCTGTGCGGGTCTGGTACAAGGTCCATGGCGAATCGCCGCGCCGTCCGCAGTGCTGCCTTGATCGCAGACCGCGAGCCGCGGGAAGGGGCGGGGAGAA
>Ga0256405_10001895_pt1 | contig 52932 bp, 42 predicted proteins | sample RumenRJG_02DNA_FD_189096 | JGI IMG/M metagenome (GOLD analysis project Ga0256405, IMG submission 189096) | Bovine rumen microbial communities from Lethbridge, Alberta, Canada - RJG_02 | ecosystem: Host-associated > Mammals > Digestive system > Stomach > Rumen | place: Canada: Alberta... | reverse complement strand
GAGCTTAATAATTTGTTGCAAAGGTACATCTTTTATTCAATACTTCCAAATATTTTGCAAATTATTTAGAGGCTTATACCTTTTTTATGTTTTAATGGGTTCAACGTCTATTAGTTTTCTTGTTCATGCTCTAATAGAATTTGATTCCCATAATGTAGTAATGAGGGCTTCGCTTGATGATGTCAGAGATACTACCGCAACAGCGGGTTACCTTATCCTCTGCATCATACCAGAAAGATGAATAATACACGAGAGGAATGAAAGTGTCTTTTTCTAATGGCGACGTGGGTTCGAAAGGATCCGACCTATATGAGTAAACGTATTTATTTTCACTCTCCCAGTAGATTTGCTTGAGCTTCAGGCTCCAAGAAGATTGTAGCGTATTCTCCCACTTGAAATAGCATAGGGCTAAAGAATCTGTTTCTGAGGGGAGGAATCCACAAACAAATTTCTCACCCCTTGCCTCAAAATAATAAGGAAATAAGAGTCGGGGGGAATCTTCAACTTCTTTCCCGTTCACAAATTCCCTGACGTTAATTGTCACATTCCGCCCTTTTATTGTACTGACATCAAAGCTATATGCCTGATAGCCTTTTTGATTAAGCATCGGGATGTAGTCGTTGATTGTTGTCTCGTTCATTTTAATCTCCTGGGCCAGCCCTGCCATAGTGATAAGGGCAAGGATCATCGTAATAATACTTTTCTTCTTCATAATCGTTTTGTTTTTAGTTTGACTGAATCCGATGGCAAAGTTAGGATGAATCAGTGAACGCAGCAAGGATTTAAGCAAGAAATCGCTATCGGGGGTGTTGCATGATTTTCAGGGTTAAAGCCTTGACAATATGAGAGATAGGGAAAGACGTGCCAAGAAAAAAGTGGCTGAGAGGCACGGAAAAGAACGACGAAAACCATGAAAAAGACTTGCTGATTTGGCGAAATCGCTGTAACTTTGCAGCCAAAATATAGTGCGTATGAAAAGACTACTCATCATACTGGCAGTCATGGCCTTTGTGTTTGGATGTACCGAACCGCAGTCCCCCCTGTTTAGAAAGGCATGGGAACTGGTAGAAGACAGGCCCGACTCGGCAAGAGTCATTTTGGAAAAGGTACGTATGGATGCCTTGACCAAGAGCGGGCAGGCAGAATATGGGCTGCTGAAAACAATAGTGGACTATAAGACTTTAGGAACGATAAAGAATGACTCCCTCATATCCGCCAGCATAGCCTATTACGACCGACACGGCGACGAATGGCGTCGTGGTCGGGCTTATCTATACCGCGGTGCTATTAAAATGTATAGAGCCCACGACATTCCTAATTCAATTAAGGACTCCATCGTGATAGATCAAGATACCCTCGTGGCACAAAAGGTTCCACCAGAATACCATCAAGGCGCCATTAAAGACATCAAAACAGCAGAGGCCATAGCGGAAGATATTGATGATGAGAAACTGAAAAACCATGCCTATGAACTGATGGCCTATACTAATATATCTTTTGAGGATTACTCGCGTATTTTGAAGTATTCACAAAAGTGGTTGGACAGCAGTATCAAACTTAACGACAGCGTAAAGATTCTCAGAAGCCTATTCCTATGTGCCTCCACTTATAATCGCATGGGGAAGACGGACAGTGCTTATGTCTATCTCAAAAAAGGAGTTGAATTGGCAAAACATGCTGGCACGTGGCTGCCAGCCTACGAACAATATTCTAAGAATTCAGAGATATATCTGACGTTGGGGAGCATCAAGTGTGCCGAGGACAGCCTGAAGGTGTTGGAGGAAATGAAAGGCTATCTAACCAGAGCACAGTCACTGAAAGAACAAGGCAGGTATGACGAGGCTATCAGACAGGTAAAACAGGGCATGAAGTATGGCGGCCAGCAGAATCGTTTGAAGTGCTGGGAACTACTCTATGAAATCTATAAGCTAATGGGCGATCAAGAGCAGGCTTCGTTTGCAAAGAGTCAGATATATAACGGTATGTATAGTTGGGGGCGTATGGACACAAGTATGACTGACTGGCAGCGTAATCTCGACAACGAGCGACAAACAAAGAAACTCAACCATCGCCTATCATGGATGCAGGTACTGACAATCGCCCTGATTATGGTAGTGGCAATCGCTATCATCGTTGGAACATGGTGGCATCGCAGGAAGGTACGCAAACTGAGTTTCCGATTGGACGAAGATGCGCAGCGCATCAGTGAACTGCGCTTGCAGATAGAACAACTGGAAAAGAGCGGAGCTGAGAACGGGCACGAAATGGAACGGATGAAAAAGGAACTGGAAAACCGAATGGAGCGCATATCGGGAACATTGCTGATTGGCACACAGATGTTCAGCCAGTTGCAACAGCGCCAGTGCATAGCCGAGGCCACCGCCAAGGAACAACAGTGCCTGGTGGACTACTTCGCCCAACTGCGCCCGAAGCGCTGGCAGGAGTGGGAACATAAGTACAGCGGTCTCTCCACCGCGCAATATATCTTCCTCATCATGCAGGACGACCTCCATTTCGATGACGAGTCCATCGCCGCTATCCTCGACGTGAAACGTGTGTCAGTGAGAAGCATGAGGGCAAGGATTAAGAAGAGTGAAAGATAGACAACAAAAGCCCCCGACAAGGGGTGCTCATTCAATTGTAAAATTACAATAGGCGCTTTGGGGATTGTTTTGCCCAGACTTGAAGAACTCCTTGGCAATGCGGTATTCCAGCCCTCGCTCGAAGTCGTATTTGTCTGGTGAAGAACTAAAAAAATAATAACTCCGCCTTAACAAGTCGCTTGCCGATCCAAACGGGGCTCTTGTCCTAGGCGGAGCGTCGTATCCTATATTAATAGGTCGCTTGCCGATCCAAACGGGGCTCCTATCCTATATAGTCGCATTCCTTCGGTGCAAAAATACGAAATTCATTTGAGACGCCCAAATCTTTTGCCGATTTTTTTTATGGACTCATGCTGTTTTGATGCTAAAGGGGGTTGATATTTCCGTTTACTTACAAGTAATACTGGAAGCTAATCTGGGGCTCTATTCGCTTGATGCCATAGAAATCATATTTGTCGCCTAAGCCTTCAGGCTTCTTCAGCGACATGACAAAGTAGTCCTCCGTCTTTCACCTTTACCGTTCCTATCACCTGTGCCGATGCAGGCACAGCCTCAGTCGTCTTGAATATCATGACGGAGTCAGCCGAGCGTGCAGAAAGATGCGCTGTAAGGTCAGCCGAAACGCCTCATCACGCCTTCACGCATTTGGGCTCTGTCCCAAATGCATGCATCAAAAAACAGGAAAAACAAACAAACGACACCCCCGACAGACGGGAATGTCGCCGCCTATGCTACCTCGGACAAGGCTAACGCGAACTAATCCGCAGCACTCTTGAGAATCTCGGAGAGCGTGGGATGGATATGCACCATGTCGGCGAGTTCGCTGAGCGTGGTGCTTTTGCACATCAGGACGCTGACCTCCTGAACAATGTCGGCCGCATGGGCGCCATAGGCATGGCAACCGAGGATAAGGCCTCCCTCCGCAGCAACAAGAAGCTTCAGCATGCCTTCGGTTTCGCCCATTGCAAGGGCTTTGCCATTGGCCCGCCAGAAGGATTTCTTGCACTCATAGGCAATGCCCTGTTCCTTGAGCTGGTCTTCCGTCGGACCGACACAGGCGGCCTCGGGACTGGTGAAGATAGCAGCAGGCATGATGTCGAAGCGGATGTTGTCTTTCTTCCCTAAAATCTGGTTGACGGCCCGAACGGCCTGCATCTCGGCGGCATGGGCGAGCATCTGGCGACCGTTGACATCGCCGATGGCGAAAAGGGCCTCCCCCATCCCCTCCAAAAGGAGGGGAGATAGGACTCCAAAATTATCATCTGTGGGGATGGCGCCGTTGGGGGCGAGGGTGATGCCCAGATGTTCCAGACCAAGTCCCTCGGTGCGGGGCTTGCGGCCTGTGGCCATCAGGATAATGTCGGCCTCAACGCTCTGTGTATTCCCTTTCTTATCCTCGAAGAACACTTCGCCATCGGCTATCTGCTTCACGGCACACTGCATGTGGAACGTGATACCCTCTTTCTCCATCTGCTTGCGGAGGCGTTTGGCTAGGTCGCTATCGAGGGCTGGCAGACACTCTTTCAGGTATTCTATCACCGTCACCTCGCTGCCGAAACGACGGAAGACGCTGGCGAACTCCATGCCGATGACGCCTGCACCGATGATGGCAAGGCGCTTAGGCAACTGCTCCAGCTGGAGCAGCCCTGTGGAATCGACGACACGAGGATCGGTCTGGGCGCCTTCGATGGGGAGCCACTTCGTCTCGGAACCGGTAGCGATGATGATATGAGGAGCTGTAAATTCATTGACGCAATTCGCGTCAATGAATTTACAAGCTTCCTTCACAAGGGTGATGTTGGGATGCGAGAGGATGCTCTCGACACCAGCACGCAACTGAGGTACAACGGCAGCCATGCGCTCACGGGCCTCAGCAAAGGTGGCAGAGTGTACGTAGGTCTTCGTGGGGATACAGCCTACATTCAGACATGTTCCTCCCACCTCGCCAGCCTCGAAGATGACGACCTTCAGACCTTGTTTGGCAGCATATTCAGCGGCACGGTAACCGCCAGGTCCCGCACCGATAATGATCAAATCAGTTGTTGTCATTGAGCATCTGTTTATAAGTGGTGACAGGGTGCTTGGCGGCAAGGACATCATCGACACGACCGATAGGCGTATCGTGAGGTGCCGACTTCACCAGTTCGGGATCAGCCTTGGCCTCCTCGGCAATCTTTCGCATCACAGCGATGAAACCGTCGAGCGTCTCCTTCGACTCGTTCTCCGTCGGTTCGATCATCAGCGACTCATGGAAGAGCAAGGGGAAGTAGATTGTCGGAGCATGATAGCCATAGTCGAGCAAGCGCTTGGCCACATCCATCGTGGTGACACCCGTACTCTTATCCTTCAGACCATCGAAAACAAACTCGTGACAACAGGTCGTGTCGATGGGCAGTTCATAGACATCCTTCAACGACTCCTTGATATAGTTGGCATTCAGCGTAGCCAACGGTCCTACATGCTTGATCTGGTCGCGTCCGAGCGAGAGAATATAGGTATAGGCACGCAGCATCACAGCGTAGTTGCCCTGATAGGGAGAGACAAAGGGGAAATGCTCCTGCAGTCCCTCGCGCACACCGACGGGACCCGACCCAGGACCACCACCGCCATGAGGCGTCGAGAAGGTCTTGTGCAGATTGATATGCATCACGTCGAAGCCCATGTCGCCAGGACGGCATGCCCCCAACATCGGATTCAGGTTGGCACCATCGTAATACATCAGACCACCACAGTCATGGATGAGTTTGGCAATCTCTGGGATACGCACCTCGAAAAGACCGAGGGTGTTGGGATTGGTCATCATCATGGCAGCAATCTCCTGTCCCTGCTCGGCGACGATACGCTGCAGGTCGTCGAAATCCACCGTGCCATCGGCCAGCGACTTCACCTCGACAATCTCCAGTCCGCAGACAGCTGCCGAAGCGGGATTCGTGCCGTGGGCAGAATCAGGAACGATGACCTTCTTACGCTGCAGGTCACCCCGCGAACGATGATAGTTGTCGATGGTCATCAGACCTGTCAGTTCACCATGCGCCCCTGCATAGGGTTTGAAGGTGAAATGAGCCAGTCCCGTCAGCGCACAGAGCGCCTTGTCGAGCATGATGATCAAAGCCTTGGCACCGAGGACGGTCTTTTCCGGCTGCAGCGGGTGCAGATCCTGGAAGGCTGGCAAGGCAGCAATCTCCTCGTTGATCTTTGGATTGTACTTCATCGTACAGGAGCCCAGCGGGTAAAAACCTGTATCGACACCGAAGTTATTATTAGAGAGGTTCGTATAATGGCGCACCACCGTCAACTCGTCGCATTCAGGCAGGGCAGCATCCTCCTTACGGCGGAGTTCGTCGGGAATCTGATAATCACCGAAATTGTTACGCGGCAGACTATAGCCTTTGCGACCTGGCTTCGAGAGTTCGAAGATCAGATTTCCATATAATGATCTATTCATAAGGCAGCCAACTTTACAAGGTTATCAATTTCTTCCTTTGTGCGTTTCTCCGTGACAGCGAAGAGAAAGCCTTTCTCAAAGCGGAGACCACCGAGGAAACCGGCTTCGATGAAACGCTTGTAGAGCACATCGGCATCGCCGTCGTAAGTCACATAGAACTCATTGAAGAAGGGTTTGTCGTAACAAAGCTTGAAGTGACCGGTCTTCACCAGTTCGTCACAGAGATAATGCGCACCAGCATAAGAACGCTCGGCCGCCTCCTTCAATCCCTGACGCCCCATCAGCGACATATAAACCGTGACCCAAAGCGCCATCAGCGACTGGTTGGAACAGATATTCGACGTGGCCTTCTGGCGACGGATATGCTGTTCACGAGCCTGAAGGGTAAGCACAAAGGCTCGCTGGTCTCGGTTATCCTTGGTCATGCCGACGATACGGCCGGGCATCTTGCGGATAAGTTTCTCCGTACAGCACATATAACCGACATAGGGACCGCCATACGACATCGGGATACCGAGGCTCTGGCCATCGCCTACAGCAATATCAGCTCCCCACTCCCCTGGCGTCTTCAGCACAGCAAGGTCGGCAGCGACACTATCGACGATGAAGAGGGCCTTCTGTTCATGACAGGCATCGGCAAAACCGGTATAGTCCTCCACGATACCATAGATATTGGGCTGCTGTACGAGGACACCGGCATAACCGCCCTCGGCAAGTCTGGTCTTTACCTCGTCGAGACTGGTCGTACCATTCTGGATAGAAAGCACATCCAACTGGATGCCCTGATGCAGGGCATAGGTCTTAAGCACCTGGAAGGTCAGGGGATTGATGGTGCCTGCAACCAGCAACTTATTCACCTTCTTTCCGGCAGCCACAGCCATCATCATCGCCTCGGCCGCAGCTGTCGTGCCGTCGTACATGGAGGCATTGGAGATGTCCATCCCTGTCAGTTCGGCCATCATCGACTGATACTCGAAGATATAGTGTAACGTACCCTGTGAGATCTCTGCCTGATACGGGGTATAGGAGGTCAGGAATTCTGAGCGCGAAAGCAGATTGGGGATGACGGCGGGGGTATAGTGGTCATAGACGCCCATGCCGGCAAAACAGGTCAACTGCCGGTTCTCCTTACCCAGCAGGTCGTAAGCCTGTCGGATTTCAAGTTCACTCTGTGACAACGGCAGATCGTAGTCATCCTTGAAGCGAATACTGTCGGGAATCTGGGCATAGAGGTCGTCGAGCGACTTGACACCGACCTTCTCCAACATCGCCTGCAGGTCTTCCTCCGTATGCGGGAAATACTTATATTCCATCATCACTTCTGACAGAATTTCTCGTAAGCGGCTGCATCCATGAGTTTATCGAGGTCGGACTTGTCGGAGAGTTCCACCTTAATAATCCAGTTTTCATAAGCATCCTGGTTCACCAGCTCTGGCTGATCCTCCAATGCCTCATTGATTTCGACGACAGTACCACTAACGGGTGATATCAGGTCTGAGGCGGCCTTCACACTCTCCACAGCACCAAACTCCTCGCCAGCTACCACTTCATCGTCCACCTCGGGCATATCCACATATACCACATTGCCGAGGGCATTTTGTGCATAGTCTGTGATACCAACGAAACCATAGTCACCTTCTACTCTTACATATTCGTGCGACTCTGAGTAGTAGAGTCCTTCAATTACTTTTGCCATAATAAATTATATTTGATGTTTTATTTTTTATAACTTTTGCTATAAAATTGTTTCTTCACCACCTTACCAGGGAACACCTTCTTGCGGATCTGGATCTCTACCTCTGTATCAAGCGCTGCATATTGGGCATCAATCAGTGCCATGCAGACACTCTTGTCGGTAGAGAGGGTGTGATAGCCCGTCGTCACCTCACCGATAGGCTGGCCGTCTTTCAACACCGTATAGCCATGACGAGGGATGGCCTTGTCGAAGAGTTCGATACCGACCAGTTTCCGGGCTGGTCCTTCGGCCTTTTGTCTGGCCAATGCCTCCTTGCCGATGAATTCAGCCTTGTCGAGCTTCACAAACATACCCAGGCCAGCCATAATCGGTGTAATATCCTCAGAGAGTTCATCACCATAGAGCGGCAGTCCCACCTCGAAGCGGAGGGTATCACGACAACCAAGTCCACATGCCTGAACACCAGCGGCAATCAGTTTATCCCAACAGGCACGGATGAAATCATGGGTGCCATACACCTCGAAACCGTCTTCACCCGTATAGCCCGTACGGGAGATAAGAGTCTCCCCAATGGTCTTGCAGGTATAGAACGACAGTTCCTTACAAGGCAGACTGAGCACACGTTCCATGATATCCTCCGACTCTGGTCCCTGGAGGGCAATTTGTCCGTAAAAATCACTACGATTCTGCAAGTCGATGTCGAAGCCGGCAGCATGCTCCTGCATCCACGCCCAGTCTTTATCGATATTGGCAGCATTGATGACGAGGAAGAAGTCGTTCTCGCCCAGCTTATACACCAACAGATCATCGACAGTTCCGCCATTCTCATAGCACATCATACCATAATAGATTTTCCCAACAGGGGCACCGGCGATGTCGTTGGTGAATATATGCTGGACATAACGCTCAGCATCCTTACCCTTGACCGTCACTTCGCCCATGTGTGACACATCGAAAAGGCCGACGTGCTCACGCACAGCCATATGCTCTGGCGCGATACCCGCATTCTGGTAAAGCAGGGGCATGTCGAAGCCTCCGAAGGTCACCATCGTAGCACCTAAGGAAATATGCTTGTCGTACAAGCATGTGCGCTTCTCTTTCTTTTCTAATTCTTGTTTGATAGCCATAGATTATTGTTGTAATAAGTTGATGAATTGTTTGTCGAGATAAGTCTGTTCCAGTTGCCTGACGCCAGCGACCTCATCAGCCGTCAGCATGCGCTCACCATCACAGAGCATACTGCAGAACAAGTCTTTCACCTCAGCCAGACTCAAGCGGGTATGGTCCTTCAGCAAGGTGATGCGCTGGCGAACGCTTTGGATACCATTCTTCTGCAGTTTCTCAGGAGCAGGGGTAATAGCATGCAGCATGTGAGCCATATTCGTGTCATAGAGTAACGTCGAGTGTACGATACTCCTTCCAGTGAGATGATAGCAGGCCGTACCACAGACCTTCTGGCCATTAATCAGAATGTCGTTACGGCTCGTACCCGTGGCCTCGATGCCCATCTGATGTAACACCAGCAGCACCATATTGACAAACCGGTTAAAAGCAAAGCCTACGTTCTCCCCAGAAGTGACAAACGAAAGCATCACGTTGTCCTCGTCTGCATATACACAGCCTCCCCCGCTCTTCCGCCGATACACACTAATACCATGCTCACGGCAATAATCAAGGTTCACCTCATTCGCCGCCACCTGATTGCGCCCGAAAATGACACTGGGCGCCACCTGCCACATGAAAAAGGCATCAGGCTCATCGATATGACGAGCCACATATTCTTCCATCGCCAGATAGAACGACAATGGCCGAATCTCGGAGGTCGGTAACGTGATAAGTTTCATGTTTTAGGCTTCAGCAACTAAACTATCTGCAAAAATATGAAGTTTTTATGTAATTCGCAAATAATAGTAGCTTTTTTTATCTCTATTATGAATTTACGGTGCAAAATTAGTGTTTTTTTTTGTATATTGATAAAAAATGTATAACTTTGCAGCAAAATAAAAAGAAGTTATAGTGGAAAAGTCTGAATTTACACTACTCAATAAGATACAATACCCTGAGGATCTCCGCAAGTTGAGTGTCGATGAACTGCCTCAACTATGTCAGGAACTCCGCAAAGATATTATCGAAGAAGTTGCCGTCAACCCAGGGCATTTGGCTTCGAGTCTCGGTGTTGCAGAGATTACTGTTGCCTTGCATTACGTCTTTAACACCCCAGAGGACAGAATCGTCTGGGACGTAGGGCATCAGGCCTATGGACATAAGATCCTGACAGGCCGAAGAGAGCAATTCTGTACCAACCGTAAACTGGGTGGCATCAAACCGTTCCCCTCACCGACAGAGAGCGAATACGACACGTTTGCCTGCGGACACGCAAGCAACTCGGTGTCGGCTGCACTCGGCATGGCCGTGGCGGCGAAACTCGAAGGTAACAACCGGCACGTCGTGGCCGTCATCGGCGATGGTGCCATGAGTGGCGGTCTGGCCTTTGAGGGTCTGAACAATGTATCTTCCTCACCTAACGACCTGCTGATCATCCTGAACGACAACAACATGTCGATTGACCGTTCTGTGGGCGGTATGAAACAATACCTGCTGAACCTGAGCACCAACGAGACTTACAACGCATTGCGTTTCAAGGCTTCACGCTGGCTGCACGGCAAGGGCATGCTCGACGAGGACCGTCGGAAGGGCATCATCCGCCTCTCCAACGCCATCAAGAGTGCCATCTCTCATCAGCAGAACATCTTTGAAGGCATGAACATCCGTTATTTCGGACCCTTCGACGGTCATAACGTGAAAGAACTGGTGCGCATCCTCAAGCAGATGAAAGAGATGAAGGGGCCGAAGCTGCTCCATCTGCATACGCAGAAAGGGCACGGCTATGCACCGGCAGAGAAGGACGTCACCACCTGGCATGCCCCGGGCAAGTTCAATCCGGATACGGGTGAGCGCCTGGTGGACAACGACCCCAACAAGCCCCAGAAATATCAGGACGTATTCGGGCATACCCTGCTTGAACTGGCTCAGCAGAACCCCAAGATTGTAGGCGTAACCCCGGCAATGCCTTCTGGGTGTTCGATGAACATCATGATGAAGGAGATGCCAGAGCGCACCTTCGACGTTGGTATTGCTGAAGGACATGCTGTCACCTTCTCGGGTGGTATGGCTAAGGACGGACTTCTGCCATTCTGCAATATCTACAGCGCCTTCGCGCAGAGAGCCTTCGACAATATCATCCACGATGTGGCCCTGCTGAAGCTCAACGTCGTATTCTGCTTCGACCGCGCCGGACTCGTCGGTGAAGACGGTGCCACCCACCACGGTGCCTTTGACCTTGCAGCCCTACGCCCCATCCCGAACCTGATCATCTCATCGCCGATGGATGAACACGAGCTGCGCCGCCTGATGTACACAGCACAGTTGCCCGACAAGGGGCCTTTCGTCATCCGCTATCCCCGTGGCGGTGGCGTGTTACGAGACTGGCGCTGTCCCTTTGAAGAGATACCTATTGGAAAAGGACGTAAACTGCATGACGGCGACGACATCGCCATCCTTAGCATCGGTCCGATGGGCAACAACGTGACAGAGGCAATAGCCAAACTGGCACAAGAAACCTCCGCCCCCAGTATCGCCCACTACGACATGCGTTTCCTGAAACCTATCGACGAGGATATCCTCGAAGAGGTGGGACAGAAATTCTCGCGCATCATCACCGTGGAGAATGGCGCGAAGAAGGGCGGACTCGGTTCTGCCGTACTGGAATGGATGAATGATCATGGCTACCAGCCAAAGGTGGTGCGACTTGGACTGCCCGACAGTTTCGTAGAACATGGAACCGTCGCCGAGTTGCAGCATATCGTAGGCATTGATGCTGAAGGAATCATTAAAGCTATCAATACGCTATGAAAGTCGTCATCGTCGGTGCAGGCGCCGTAGGAACTCACCTGTCGAAACTGCTGTCAAGAGAACATCAGGACTGTATCCTGATTGACGACGATGAAGAGCGCCTCAGTTCGCTCACCGAATACGACGTGATGACCTATCAGGCCTCCCCAACCAGCATCCATGCCCTCAAGGAGGCGGGCGTACAGCATGCAGACCTCTTCGTCGGCGTAACCCCAGAAGAAAGCATCAATATCAATGCCTGCATCCTGGCCCATGCCCTCGGCGCCAAAAAGACCGTAGCACGCATCGACAACTACGAATACCTATCAGCCGAGAACCAGGCATTCTTCAAGGAACTGGGCATCGACTCACTCATCTACCCTGAAGTACTGGCAGCTATCGACATTACCAACGGACTGAAGCTGTCATGGGTTCGCCAGCGATGGGATGTACACGGTGGAGCACTCATCTTGCTTGGCATCAAGCTCCGCGAGAGTGCAGAGATACTCAACCAGCCACTGAAAGACCTCTGCGGTCCAGACGACCCCTATCACATCGTGGCTATCAAGCGTAACGACGACACCATCATCCCTGGTGGTCTGGACGAGCTCCATGTCAATGACCTCGCCTATTTCATGACTACCAAGGAATATATCCCCTACATCCGCAAAATCGTAGGTAAGGAGCACTATACTGATGTGAAAAACGTCATCATTATGGGTGGCGGTAAGACGGCTGTCAGAGCTGCTCTGACTATCCCCAACTATATGAACGTGAAAATCATCGAGAAGAGCAGCAAACGATGTGAGAAACTGAACGAGCTGCTGGAGAGTGAGGAAGCAATGGTCATTCACGGCGACGGACGTGATCTGGGATTGTTGGAAGAGGAAGGTATCCGCAACACACAAGCCTTTGTGGCCCTTACCGACAATGCCGAGACCAATATCCTGGCCTGTCTTACAGCCAAGAAACTCGGTGTGCGCAAGACGGTGGCACTTGTCGAGAACCTCGACTACGTAAACATGGCCGAAAGTCTTGACATCGGTACCATCATCAACAAAAAGACCATTGCCGCCAGCCACATCTACCAACTGATGCTAGATGCCGACGTCGATAACCTGCGCTCTCTGATGGTTGTCGATGCCGAGGTCGCAGAGTTTACCGCTGCCCCTGACTCCCGTGTGACAAAACGCGCTGTGAAGGATCTGGGACTGCCATTCGGGGTAACCATTGGCGGTCTGGTTCGCAACGGCGTAGGCATGCTCGTCAACGGAAACTCACGTATCGAGGCCGGCGACGCCGTCATGGTGTTCTGCCATGAAGCTAAACTACAAACACTTGACAAGTATTTCAAAAAGAATGCGATATGGTAAACTTCCGTATCATCAGCAAGATCATCGGTTCACTCCTGTTCATTGAGGCATTCTTCATGTCGTGGTGCGCTATTATGGCATTAAGCTACGGTGAGGATGACCAGATGGCTTTTCTGGTTTCAATGCTGATGACTACCACAAGTGCCATCTTCTTTCTGATGATGGGCCGACACGCCGAAAACACCCTGAGCCGCCGCGATGCCTTCCTGCTCGTGACATCCGTATGGGTTATCTTCTCTTTCTTCGGGATGTTCCCCTTCCTGATTCACGGCAGTATCCCACGTGTTGTAGATGCCTATTTCGAGACAATCTCGGGTTTCACGACAACCGGCGCAAGCATCCTCGACGATGTGGAGTGCCTGCCTCACGGCATCCTGTTCTGGCGCTCTCTATTGCAGTGGATCGGCGGACTGGGAATCGTATTCTTCACCATCGCCATCCTGCCTTCGTTAGTAGCCGGTAGCGTTAAAGTATTTGCCGCCGAGGCTACGGGGCCCATCAAGGCAAAGATGCATCCACGACTGACAACAACGGCCAAATATATCTGGAGTATATACCTGTCACTGACCATTGCCTGTGGATTGTCATTTTGGGCTGCGGGAATGAACTGGTTTGAGGCCACAAACTACTCGATGACTACAACGGCCACGGGCGGCTTTGCCATCCACAACCTCAGCACCGAGTTTTTCCACTCGCCTACCATCGATTACATCTCCATCACCTTCCAGTTCCTCTCGGGCATCAACTTCACCTTATTATATCTGAGCGTCTTCAAAGTGAGGCTGAACCTATTGTTCAAGAACTCTGAGTTCAAACTCTACATTGCTGTGGTGGCAGGTGCGACGCTACTCATCATGGCTCTGCTGATTACCCAAATGAACTATGATCTGGAGCGTGCCTTCAGATGTGCCCTCTTCCAGGTGGTATCGTTTATTACGACGACAGGCATGTTTAATGACGATGCTGGACAGTGGCCGCATTTTACCTGGGTTATACTCGGATTGGTGATGTATCTGGGGGCTTGTGCCGGCAGCACAAGTGGCGGTTTCAAATGTATCCGAGGTGTGATGCTGCTGAAGATCGTACGCAACAACTTTAAGCAAATCATCCACCCTAATGCTGTCCTGCCGGTGAAAATCAACGGTCAGAACATACCCAGAAACAGACTTATCGCTCTCTTCGCCTTCTTTACACTCACAATCCTCATGGTGATAGTCTCGGCTTCCATCATGATTATTGCAGGAGTTGATAATACAAATGCCATTACCATTGCACTGAGTTGCGTTAGCAACGTCGGACCGACACTCGGCACAGAAATAGGCCCCGTGATGTCGTGGTCGATACTTCCAGACTACATCAAATGGATTCTCTGTCCGCTGATGCTCATGGGACGTCTGGAAATCATGACAGTACTCGTACTGTTTACAAGAAGTTTCTGGAAAGACAACTAATGACTATATAACTATTATGTACAAATTTGAACCGCTGCTGAAGCAGACACTCTGGGGAGGTGACAAGATCATCCCCTTCAAACATCTGGACACACAGATGGAAAACGTAGGTGAGAGCTGGGAGATATCAGGTGTAGAAAACAACGAGACCATCGTTGCCAACGGCCCTGAAAAGGGGAAATCACTCAACCAGCTCGTACGCGAACACAAAGATGAACTCGTGGGCAAAGACAATTATTCTCGCTTCGGGAATGAGTTCCCATTGCTGATCAAGTTCATTGACGCCCGTCAGGACCTCTCTATCCAAGTTCACCCGAATGACGAAATTGCCCACCGTCAGGGTAAGTCACGCGGAAAGACCGAGATGTGGTATGCGCTCGAACCGACTCCCGGCGCACAACTCTATAACGGCTTGAAACAGAGAATCACGCCAGAAGAGTACAAGGCGATGGTCGATAACGATAGCATCACCGATGCCCTGGCTCGCTACGAAGTCCATGAGGGTGACGTATTCTTCATCCCTGCGGGGCGTATTCATGCCATTGGTGCGGGCTGTTTTGTTGCTGAAATCCAGCAGACCTCCGACGTTACCTATCGCATCTACGACTTTAAGCGTAAGGACAAGAACGGGAACTATCGCGAACTCCATACTGAGTTGGCTGCTGAAAGCATTGACTATACCGTACTTCCAAACTACCGATGTGGTTACACCCCCAAGGTAAATGAAGGCATCGAACTCGTGGAGTGTCCCTATTTCACGACTTCGGTCTATGACCTCACAGAACCGATGACAATCGACTATAGCGATCTCGACTCCTTCGTCATCCTTATCGGTGTGAAAGGTAATGGGCGTCTCAGTTGCGATGACCAAGAGGTATCATTCCAGATGGGCGACACCCTATTGCTGCCCGCCACCACCAAAGAGGTGAAGGTTGAGGGTACCATCAAGTTCCTTGAGACCTTTATTTAGTTGATTGCTCCGGCTGGTCGTCCAAGTACCGTCTGACGTCTTCCTGCACACGATGGAACTGCTCTGACACCATATAGCCGTTGTTCTTTTTGAGCATGACCTTGATATCCTGCAACGAATTTTCGTAGCAGGTCATCTCGTTTTGTTTCTGCGTCATGTGAGCCTTGGCATGATAAATTTCGTTCTGGCGCTCCTGTCTAAGTATGTTACACACCTTTGACAAGATCGGTGTCACCACAGTGTCGAAGAGATGATGCCCCTGCATATAAAGGTAGGTGGTCTGCGGCGTCACGCCCAAAGCCTTCACGTCATCCTTAGTCTGGAGATACTCTTCTTTCGCGTCTGGGAATAAGCGCTGCAACTCACCGATACGGGTACGTACCTTTCGCTTGATATTCTCCAGAGAGGGTTCAGGATTGGCTGGTGTAAAACCTCCTGGGTCAGCGACTCGGTTGAAATCTGTGATTGAGAATTTCGGATAGTTGCCATTCCGGTAAAGCATGACAGACCAAACGAAAAGGGGGAACAAGATCTCGCTGAACCGACTGAAGTAGTCACGGAAGTCAAAGATCCGGTGGTCGTTTAGTGTCACAGCCACACAGACATTGTGCAACGAAGGGGCATAGCACTGATAGTTTTCTATAGCATAGACATAGGTATGAAAGACATAGGGACTTTCCAGCACCTTCTGCGACTGAGCAGTAGCACCCTGGAGAAGATAATCGAAGTCGGCATCGACACAAGCAATCATATCCCTGCCTAACGGTTCTCCCTCCAGGAAATTCATCAACACCGATTTCTTTCCTCGCGACAAGCCCGTCTTAGAGGGAAGCATAACCTCAAAGTATCGTTTGTCGTTCTCAAACTCACTGAGTACTGTGCGCCAGAAATAGATATCATCGTAGCTTTCCACATAGGCTACGATACGCCGGCGTGCCCGTTTCGATTTCAGCGCGTTGGCTGCCTCGAAATACTGGCTATTGATATAGCCCTGCAAGCCTTTTGAGCCACCATTCTTCCCTTTCGCCATATCCATTTATGAACCTGCACTTATTCAGGCCGCACTCCCAGCCATCACGCTGACAACGTAATATCGCTGACCTCCGTCACAGCATCCACCCAGCCGTTCATCACCACTGCCGGCGAATGCGTTGTCAGGATAATCTGCACATTCGGATTTAGTTCCAGACAAAGGTCAATGAGACGTTTCTGCCACTCGATATGGAGGCTCACTTCGGGCTCATCCATAAAGAGCACGTAGGACTGATTGTCCTCTACGAGCACTGTCAGTAAGATGGCCAGCATCTGCTTCTCACCGCTCGACAACTGATAGGGCACCAATGTCTCGCCTATCTGCGAGAAGCGTATCTCGTTCTCTGTCCGCACGATCTTCTTGCCCGTCTCCGAGAACAGGTCATCAACGATATCCTGGAAACGTTTCTTCTGCATTGAGAGTTGTTGGGCAGCATCTGTATTTCCCGATTGTAGTTCAGCAATGATGCGGTTGCCGATATTCACCTGATAGTCGAGGTACTTCCGCTGCAAGTGGTAGAGCTGGAAGTCGAGTGCAGAGGAAATGCGCGTATCCACGTGAGCCATAGTATCGAGGTCGAGCACAGGTGAGTCCAGCGAGCGAATCACGTCATAGCGTATCCACTTTGCATCCTCAGGCTCCACGTCAAGTTTCACCCCTTTTAGCATATGGGAAGGGAACTCGCCTCCAGCGACAAGGCCCTTCACCACCTTATTCAGGATAGTGCTCTTACCCTGGCCGTTACTACCGCTCAGGATATTCACCTGACGATTCAGTTCCCACACAATGTGTTTCTTCCCGCTCCAAAGCGAGTCAATCTCGATCCGCTTGATATAGTCCGCGTACTTCTGCATAGCCATTCACGGTGTTTGTCAGTAAAAATCACCCAACCGCACTCAACACTACTTTAAAGGCGGACGTTTCTCGCCCGGATGCCAGCAGTCGAAGAGTGCGATTTCGAAAATCATATTGCTGTAGGCTGGATAGGTTGTCGAAGAACCAGAGCCGTATGCCATCTGATAGGGGATATACACGAGCCAGCGATCACCGACACGCATATCCATCAGAGCCGTGGTGAAGCCCTCAACGAAACTGCCACAACGCAACTGCGTCATAGCCGACGTCTTCCAACTGAAATCACCAATAAAGCTTTGGTCAAACACATAGCCATTCGGATAGGAAGCAGAGGGGATGAGTCTGCCACGATAGGCAACACGAACAGTATCCGTGAAGAGCGGTCTCGGGGCTCCTAAGTTTTCTGTTTCCTCCAGTTTCTTCACATATACATAATAGGTAGGGTCACCCTCCGTAGTCGGATCTTCAGTATAGCTCTTGATTCTGGTCAGGCTGGGATCATTAGCCCACACCTTCACGATAGCATCGTTGCGTGTCTGCCAGTCTGCATACTCGTCTTCTGTGCCGCTCTCCTCACTGCACGAATACAACGAGAACGACAGCGTCAACAGCAGACAGAGTATGCCGGATAACTGATATAGTCTTTTCGTTACCATAAACATTACTGGAGTTTCTTCAGCAGGCTAGCGATGCTCACCTTGTCCTCAATGATGGAGTTGAGGTCGCTGATATTCACACGCTCCTGCTCCATCGTATCACGGAAACGAAGTGTCACCTTACCGTCTGTAAGCGTATCGTGATCGACGGTGACGCAATAGGGTGTACCAATAGCGTCCTGACGACGATAGCGCTTGCCGATAGAGTCCTTCTCGTCATACTGGCAGTTGAAGTGGAACTTCAGCTGGTCGATGATCTCGCGGGCCTTCTCGGGCAGACCGTCTTTCTTAACCAACGGCATAACGGCACACTTCACAGGAGCCAGGGCTGCAGGCAACTTCAACACCACGCGGGTCTCGCCATTCTCCAGCTTCTCCTCATCAAAAGCATGACACATGATAGAAAGGAACATACGATCGACACCGATAGAGGTCTCGATGACATACGGCGTGTAGCTCTCATTGGTCTGAGGATCAAAATACTTGATCGACTTGCCAGAGTACTTCTCATGCTGCGAGAGGTCGAAGTTAGTACGAGAGTGGATACCCTCTACCTCCTTGAAGCCGAACGGCATCTTGAACTCGATATCGGTAGCAGCATTAGCATAGTGAGCCAACTTGTCATGGTCGTGGAAACGATAGTTCTCTGCACCGAAGCCCAGAGCCAGATGCCACTTCATACGCGTCTCCTTCCACTTGGGGAACCACTCCAACTCTGTACCTGGCTGTACGAAGAACTGCATCTCCATCTGTTCGAACTCCCTCATACGGAAGATGAACTGACGAGCCACAATCTCGTTACGGAAAGCCTTACCGATCTGCGCAATACCGAAAGGAATCTTCATACGACCGGTCTTTTGTACGTTCAGGTAGTTCACGAAGATACCCTGAGCAGTCTCAGGACGCAGGTAGATTTTCATCGAGCCGTCTGCCGTAGAGCCCATCTCAGTAGAGAACATCAGATTGAACTGACGCACGTCGGTCCAGTTCTTCGTACCACTAATGGGATCCACGATCTCCTCGTCGAGGATAATCTGCTTCAGCTCGTCGAGGTCAGGCCCCTGCATAGCAGCAGCATAACGGGCATGCAAAGCATCGCGCTTCTCCTTGGTCTCCTTCACACGCTCACTGGTCTCCAGATATTTCGCCTCATCGAAAGAGTCACCAAAGCGCTTACGAGCCTTCTCGACCTCTTTCTGAATCTTCTCATCATACTTAGCAATCTGGTCCTCGATGAGCACATCGGCACGATAGCGCTTCTTTGAGTCACGGTTGTCGATAAGGGGATCGTTGAAGGCATCCACATGCCCAGAAGCCTTCCATATCGTCGGGTGCATAAAGATGGCAGAGTCGATACCCACGATGTTCTCGTGCAGCATCGTCATTGCCTTCCACCAGTACTGCTTGATATTATTTTTCAACTCCACGCCGTTCTGACCGTAGTCATATACAGCGCCTAAACCATCGTAAATCTCACTGCTGGGGAACACGAAACCGTACTCCTTGCAATGGCTCACGATCTTCTTAAATACATCTTCTTGTGCCATAATAAAATTTAATTTGCAAATCTGACTGCAAAGGTACTAAAAATAAGCTACGGATTACACGGATTACACGGTTTTTAACTATTTTCAGCAGAAAAAAGAGTTATTTTTTTGTTATTTCGAAAATAATGATTACTTTTGCACCCGCTAAGAAAAAGCATAGGGGCATAGCCCAGTTGGTTTAGAGCGCTGCAGTCACATTGCAGAGGTCCCCGGTTCGAGCCCGGGTGTCCCTACACAATTTAATATCCCTCAGGTCGATCACAGCCTGATGGATATTTCGTGTTATGCCTATAGCATCCTGCAAAATTTCCTGAAGTCGGACTCTTTGCCGTAGCACACGAGTTCATCATCGGCCTGCAAGACAAGTCCCCCCTCCACGACCTGGGTCACTGCCGCCTCATTATAGGCGATACCAATGCCGTTGATGGTCTTCCCCGCCTGCTTGACCGCGATAATCTTCAGTCCAAACTCATCGTAGAGATGCAAGTCATTGACCTGCTGACCAACGAATGATTCAGGGATACTGAACATGAAGACACAATATTTCCCATCGACACGGAACAAAGAGGTCTTCACGCCCAATTCCATCTGGCGCACCAGGTCGTGAGCAGCCCGCTCTTCGGGGATGAGCACCCGGTCGATATCGAAAGCCTGCAAGATGTTCCTATGCACATAGTCATTGGCACGGGCATAGATATGTTTCACACCTAACTTCTTCAGCAAGGCCACCACACGCACAGAGGCACCCAGATTACGGCCAATGGCCACTATTACCACATCCACCTTCTTCAGCGGTAATACCGATAGCGCCAACTCGTCGCAGGCATCAATCTGAAACACTGCAGCACAACTATCCTTCACACGTTCCACACGACTGGCATCGTTATCGGCACCAATGACCTCGTGACCGTACTCCGTAAATTCGACAGCAAGCACCTTGCCGTAAGTTCCTAAACCAATAATGATACACTTCATGATATGATAATACTGTCTTTTGGCAATTGATAATTCTGATTCTTATACTGATGCAGTATGCCTTGGGCCAATGTAACCAAGCCGACACGCCCAAGGAACATCAACACTACGAGAAGCAACTTGGCAGCATCGCCCAACTGGGCGGTAATACCAAGGGAGGAACCTACGGTGCCGAAAGCCGACACACATTCAAAGATAATCGCCTTGAGGGGCAGATGTGGTTCAAGAACCGTCATCACAAAGACGAAGAGCGTCAATATGCCAATGCTGACAAAGACAGCCACATTAGCCCTGCGTAAAGAGTCGAGCGACAATTCGCGACCCGCAAACTCCACCCGATCAGAACCCCGTACGACGGCACGGATATTAAGCAGGCTAACAGCAAAGGCATTCACCTTGATACCGCCTGCCGTAGACTGCGAAGCACCACCAATCCACATCAATATAGTATAGATAATGATGCTCTGAATGCACATACTACCGAGGTCAATACTGATGAAACCTGCCGTTCGCGGACTAACTGCATTGAAGAAAGCCTGTGTTAGTTTCTCTTCCAAAGGCATGCCGGAGAACGTGTTGTTCCATTCAAAGAAACCTATCAAGACACTACCCAACAATATGAGGACTACTGTCGTACGGAGCACAATCTTCGTATTCATGTCATAAAGGTTGGGAATGCTGAAACGAACGTAGCGCTGCCCATGAATCCATTTCCAGATGCCTTCGATATACTTATAGACTGCCATCTTGAAATTCACCAGCACAGGGTAGCCAATACCTCCGAGAATGATAAGCAGCGCGATGATGATGTAGAGCCAGCAATGATGCTCCATCAATTCGGGGGCACTCAGTCCGTTGCGATAGATGGAGAAGCCTCCATTGCAGAAGGCCGATATGGAATGGAAGAGGCTGAAGAACAGTTCCTGGGCGAGACTGAGCCCTATCGTACCATGAATATTGAAAAAAATAGCCACAGCTCCCGCCAGTTCGATGATGGCTGTAAAGCCAAAGATATTAAGCAACGTCGACCAGAGGGAAGCCAGCGACTTAGAACTCACCATATCGCGCACGAGCATCTGGTTGTAGATCGAAGCGTTGCCCATAAAGAAAAGGGCGAAGAAACTGGTGATGGTCATCACACCCAAGCCTCCTATCTGTATCAATAGCATGATGACCATCTGTCCAAACACAGTAAAAGTAGTAGGTACGTCGATGGTCGTCAAGCCCGTCACACAAACGGCACTGGTGGCCGTAAACAACGAATCTACCCATGATAGGTGAACACCATGATGGACACACCGCGGCATCAGCAGAAGACCCGAGCCCACCAGTATGATGAACAGGAAACTGACGGCCATCATCAAGGCCGGATTCGACTTCTTGCCCAATGAACTCATCATCGCATCGGAGAGGTCGATGACGGATATCACGAACAACACCAGCAAGTGGAAAACCCGATTATCCAGGACACTCATCACCCCAGTGCTATCATCAATTCCCAGCACTTTGACGATGATGGGTAACAGCGTCAGTGCCAGAAGTGCATTGACACCCCACCCCCAGAAACTATATTCCGACTTCCAGTAAATACTCTTCTTCAGTATCAGGTGACTGATTCGGTCCACCAGAAACGTTATCCACACACAGAAATAGAGCCAGGCGAATTCATGCCTCAACTGAGCAGACAGCTCAAAGCCAAACTCCAATGTCGCACAGACAATCAACGCGACAGCTGCCAGATGGGCAAAGAAAGAAACCACCTGAAGCAGCATATTGACGTATGGTGCAACATATTTCTGCTGATAGAGCAGATAGCGCTTAGGTATGTGCATCGGCAACGGCTTGGAAAGTCACAATGAGCAATTACCTGATCACTACCTTTTTACCATGGCGAATGTAAATACCCTTGCGAGGCTTGTCGTCACTCACGCGACGCCCCTTGAGGTCATAGACACGGTCGGCGGCAGGCTGCATCTCACGATGGATGTTGGAGATAGCCGTGGCGGGCTCCGCATAATGATCGTAGCTGAAAGGCACATCCATGCTGTTGCCCCAGATATACTGCTCCAGACCGGGATAATCGACAAAGGGGTTGCGATTCTTCTGGATGCCGTAGATAGCTTCATTGCGCTTGATCTCCTTCTCGCTGACAGGATCCTCTACAGCCCAGCGCAGCAGCATCTTCAGTGCCCAGTCGGTGAAGAAGGGGTAGATATCGCTGGTGAGCATATCACTCTTCCAGTCCTTCGGACTGCGATTCTTACCGCCTCCCGTCTTGTAAGCCTCGTAACAGGTGGCCATATAGAAATAGACACGAGCCAGATCGCCCTTGTACTCATCATTTGGTTCAAAGACACGAGCCTTTCCGTTCACCACGGTGTAGCCGATAGCAGGATCGCAGATGCCAAACTTCGAAAAACCGTCTGCAGACTGCTTCGTGGGCTTGGTCGAGGGGTCAATCTCGCCATAAGGATAGTTAGACCGCATGGTGTTGACGTAACGATCGGTAGGGAACAGATGGTGAAGATCAGTGTACATAGGATAGTCGGTGGCATCAGAGCCCTCATTGAACCAACTCTTGGGCATCGCATGCTCACGATTATAGACTACGCCTTCCTCATCGATATCCAGTCCTTTATCCTGATCGTCCTTCGGTGTGAAGTTGGAAATACCGGAATAGATGTCCCATATCTTACCGTCGGGACGGATATCATAACTGTTGATGGCATTCCATACACCAGGCGTATAGGTCTGCACCTCGTGCGGACTGATAATCTCAAAGAGAGCAGTCTTCAACTCGGCGCCCTTCTTGCCGTCGGCAGCCTGATAATAGGAAAGAACACTCTGATCCTGTGCCCATAAAACCAGAACCGACAGTAGGAACATAACGGATAAGGATAGTCTTTTCATCGAATAATCATGTTTTAGGTAAAAGCACTCCCGATGCCAATACGGCACCGGGAGTGAATATAATGCGGGAATGAATTACTCAGCGTTAGCCTTCTTGAACGAGAAGCATACACCTGAGCAGAGCTCGACGAGCTCCTTGTAAGTGTCCTTGTAGCCGATGATGGCAATCTGATCACCCACCTGGAGGTCATTGTCAGCAACGAAGAACTTGCGGGCATCACCAGTAGCGCCCCATCCGGGATAACAGCCATAGACATAGAGTTCGTTGGTACCGTCTGTGATATACATGTTACCATAGTCATTGTCGTTACCCTTGCTATCCTTCAGTGAGCTTATCGTGCCAGTGACCAGATAGAAAACGTTCTTATTGTCGGGCTTCGTGAGGAACTCCTCGATAGTAACCTCCTCCACGTCATAGAGCAGCGTGCAAGTACCGTTGACCATCTGCGGTGTATCCTTATAGGCACCACGCTTACCGACAACCTCCACGACATCGCCAACCTCAATACCTGCATCGAGGAAGCCCTCAGCACGATAGACCAGTGTCTCACCGCTGAAGTCCTTGATGTAGAAGCTCTTACCCTGCTTGTCGCTCCCATAGAGATCCGTCACAACACCCTTGAGGCGATACTGCGTGTCACCCACCTCTGCAGCAAGGAACTCTGCTACAGAAGCGTCGATGATAGCGCCAGCCTGATAGATAGCGAACTGAGAAGAGTATTCTTTACCGCCACTATAGGTCTTCAGGGTAACAGTCGTATTACGATCGCCACCCTTATTGGCAGCAGCCTTGAAGGTAACAGACTTAGAAGAGACAGCATCGATAGAGAGCCACTCCTTAGCGTCGGCAGGGATTTCTACATTGATACCGTCGCCCTTGCAGGTGATATGAGCCTTCACGTTACCACCCTCCAGTGGCAGAGGATTCTTAGAAAGATCTGTCTTCTCACCGTTGACCGTCAGAGAATCGACCTTGATGAGCGACTTATTGATCTTCACCACAGCCACGTTCACCAGCTCTACAGTACCATTGTAGGTTGTCTTCGGACCTTCGACGGTCAGCTCATCACCCACTTCGATACCCCAGGCAGCGATAGAATTGTTCTGTCCATCCCTACCGTTCTTGTCAAGTGTGCCGTAGATATAAAGCTCGCCAGTGCCATCGTTCATGTACCAGTTACCATAAACAGTATTGGCGATACCCGTCACAGTACCCGTGACACGATAGGTCTTGGCATCGGGGCCTGCAATCACCTGTGCACAAGTAGCAGTCGACACCTTGGCAATACCCTGGATGATGTTCACCTCCTGAGTCTTGTTGCCACAGTTGATCTTCACCGTAGCTGTACGGCCTTCAGCTGCCTGAGCAGAGAAGGTCAAGATTGACTCTCCGGCATTACCGCTCATAGGCGATACAGTAAGCCATGAAGGAACACCGTCGGCAACAACGTTCCAACTGTCGGAAGCAGTAATGGTCACCTGAGTAGAACCGCCTGCCGTATTAAGTGCTACATAGGATTGAGAGAGGCGAATCTCACCGAGATAGGCTCTGTCCTGATCTGTTGCACAGCCCGTGAACATAGCTACGATAGCTACGAACAAGGGAAGGAAATATCTTAATTTCATATTGTCAGACATTTATTAGTTGAAGAAATACTTGATACCAACAGATGCATACCAGCACTGTCCGAGAGAGTGATAAGGCTTCCAGTTCTCTGCATTACCATTGACGGTGTTAGGTGTAGAGAAGGTAGCATAACCATCAGCATCGACACCCTCATACTTCAGGATCTTAGAGTACTGGACACTGTTGCTAGGAGAGGTGCTGTAGTCAAGGTTGGCAATCTTAGCCACACCCCACTTGCTGTTGAAGAAGTTGAGCACGTTCTTCATATCGAAGCTGAGCTGAAGCATGTGCTTGGTGTTACCGACATTCAGCTTAAAGTCGTGCTTGTAGCTGATATCCACGCGGTGAACCCAAGGAGAATAGTGGCTGTAAGCCTCAGCATACTCACCCTGATGGCTTGACAGATAGTCGTTGTTGTGGACGAAGTCCATGAAACGAGCCTTGTCATCCTCAGAAACGAAGCGGAACTCACGGTTGGCAACCTGCTGGTCAGTGGGGATATAGACCACGTCGTAGGTGTAACCGTCACCGTTCATGTCGTTAGCCAGGATATAAGAAGTGTTGTAACCGCCGCGCCAGGTCTCATAGATCAGGCTATAGTGGTTGCCGCTCTTATCGTGGATCGTAGCATTGGCAACGATACGGTCGGGAGTCACATACTGTGAGTTGTGCAGACCTACGTTGTTCGGACCTTCATAGCAGGGGATATAGGTGAATGCTGAAGAAGCATCAGAACCCGGCATACCAGTCTTCTCCTTGCTGACGGTGTGCGTATAGGCAGCCATCAAGCTAATCCACTCAGCAGGCTGTGCGGTCAGTGTAGCATTGAATGTCCATCCGTAACCCTTGCTTGTGTTGTCAAGCACATAGGCATTTGGCAGCTGCTTCACCTTACCATCGGCAGTCGTATAAGTATATTTGAAGTCCTGATAGAGTGCACGGTCGTCAACACCGTTCAGACGTGCAAAACCGCCTACGTCCTTAATGCTCCAGTCTGAGATACATACAGCATTGATAGTCTTGTTGAAGATAGCCTCGACAGTAGCGGTGAATGGGAATGATACGGGAATCTGATAGTCGACAGCTACAGAGGTCTTCCATACCTGCGGCATCTTGAAGTCGGGACTCACGGCATTGATAGCAGAACCAGCCTGACCGTCCTCTGGCTTGATGGTCTGGGGACCGAGGCCCTTGGCAATGATATAGTCACGAAGTGCAGTACCTGTGAGGATGTTACCATTACCAAACTGTGTCATATCAGTCTTCATAGCACTGTTAGAACCAGTAGCATTCCAAATACCCTTATACTGTACCATGTTTGAGTTGGTAGGCATGTTCGTGAAGAACACGAGAGGCAGACGACCAGAGAAGAGACCGGTACCACCACGTACCTTCAGCGACTTGTCACCGAATACGTCCCAGGTAAAACCAAGACGTGGAGAGACAGTCAACTTTGAAGAAGGCCACTTACCAGTATCAATGTGATTACCGTTATAGTCGAAGTCATAGATAGCCTTATTGGTCATCAGGTCTTCATTGTTGAAGAACAGACCGTCGAGACGCAGACCATAGGTGAGCTTCAGGTTGTCGAGGATGTTCCAGTCATCCTGCAGATAGAAACCGAGCTTATTGAACTGTACACGAGCAGCAGGATCCGTCTTACCATCGTAACCGTAGGTCAGTGCCACGATCTCAGGTGTGCTGTTGAAGAGCAGGGCGGGATCGAGTACACCGTTCACCCACATATCGTCGGTAGCATTGTAGCGATAGTAACCAGTACCGTTACGCATATACATATTGTCGGCCATCTGGTGCTCAAAGCTGACACCGGCAGTCAACTTATGCGTATCCATATAATAAGTCACATCGTCCTTAATGTTCCAAATCGTATTGTGGACAGCGTTGTTGTAGGTAAACAACTCATAACCCAGAGCCATGTAGTTGTTGCCGCCCTTCGTGATATCGATGAATGGGAACTCGCTGGAGTCAGTAGCACGGATATCATCGAGTTTTGAGTAGGTGAACAACAACTGGTTAGAGAGTTTCTCCGTGAAGCGGCTGTTCAAGTCGAATGTGAACGAATGAACCTTATTGTCCATAGCGTACATCGAGTTGGCGAATGACATAGAAGACTTCGACATACGTCCGTCCGACATACGGTTACCACCATCCATAGAAGAAGCGTTAGGAGAACTCCAATAGCGGTTCTTGGTATAGTTGTAACGTACGGCCAGATGGTGCTTGTCAGTAATGTTCCAGTCGAGACGAGCCAGAATCTTGTAGTTGCTCTCGTCGGCAGGGAAGCTGGTGTAGCTACCTGTGTTGTAGCCATACTTGCTGGCCACATAGTCAGAGACAGCCTGAAGGTCGGCCTTCGTGGTGCGTGAGATATACTTCTCAGGGTCGGCGGGATTGTCTGCATCAGCACCCTGCCAACGGTTAGCCACCGTAGGCTTCTTCACCATTTCACCGTTCACGAAGAAGAACAGCTTGTCCTTGATAATCGGGCCACCCAGGGTGAAACCGTAGGTTGTCACCTGATTCTTCTCACGTGCGCCCGTGATCTGCTCGCGATAGACAGCATCGCCCTGCATATTCTCGTTCTGGTGATAGATATAGGCGGTACCCTTGTAGGTGTTCGTACCCGACTTGGTGATAGCGTTCACACCACCACCGATGAAGTTGGTCTGGCGGACATCGTAGGGAGAAACCACCACCTGCAACTCCTCGATGGCATCGATAGAGATAGGATTACCACCACCAGGAAGGCCGGCGTTCAGTCCGAAGTTATTGTTGAAGTTTGCACCGTCAACAGTGAAGTTTGCCGTACGACCGTCAGCACCTGCGAAGCTCATGCCGTTACCTCCGTAAGGAGACAGACGGGTGAATTCTGTGATGCTACGCGAAACGGTAGGCATATTCGTAATCTGTGCACTGGTAATGTTGGTGGAGGCACCAGTCTTCTCTGCGGCAAACTTAGAAGCCTTACCACTGATGACGATCTCCGACAGCTGTGTAGCGTCCTCAGAGAGCCATACGGCCAGGTTGTAAGTTTCAGCCAGTTGAAGGATGATACCCTTTACAACTTTTGACTGGAAGCCGATATAAGATACTGTGACCTCATAAGGACCTCCCGTACGCATACCATTGATCGTGAAACGACCAGAGGCGTTGGTAACTGTCGTGTAACGTGTGCCTGAAGGCTCATGTACAGCAACGACAGTGGCACCGATGACTTCCTCGCCGTTAGCATCGTCAAGGGTCACCTTACCTGCCATACTTGAAGTTGTGATTTGCGCCATTACTGTTAACGACATCGCTAACAATAGTGTCACCAGAAAGAATAATCTTTTCTGCATAAAATTGAGTTGTTTTAATTAATTAATACCCGATCCGAAGACCGATACATACGTTTACGGGTGCAAAATTAATTAAAAATATCGATAATTATGTTTAAATACCGTGATTTTTTTAATGGCGGGGCATTTTTTTGAGCAAACGGGCCAGTAAGGCTGTAGGATTTTGCGGTTTTCCGTTTCTGCGGAGTTCGAAATGCAGGTGTTCGGTGGTGGCACGCCCGGTCCGGCCCGTCAGTGCTATCCGCTGTCCGCAGCGGACATGTTGCCCCTCCTTCACATAGTTCTTTGCATTGTGGGCATAGAGGGTCTCCGTACCGTCGGCATGGCGTATGATGACGCACTTGCCGTAGCCGGAGAAACGGTGCGACAGGGTGACGACACCGTCGAAGGCGGCATAGATGGGGTCGCGGGGCTTGGTCTTGAGATCGACTCCCGTATGGCGATGCGTGCGCCGATCGTTGCCATAGGGACTGATTACCTTGGCACCTGGCAGCGGGTAGCAGCCGTCAGTCGGACAGTTGGCCAGATACTTCGTAGAACTGCACGCACTGAAGAGGATGACGGCAAGAAGCAGGAGGAGCAGTGGTCTGAGCGTGTTCTGGTGCATAGGCGGCATCATTTGGCTTTCGGTTCGTGGAGAAGAGCCGCCGTCAGGATACGTCCCGAATGGATGCCGAGCCGACGGGCTGAGAAATAGTCGTCACAGTGCTGCCAGGTACAGATGCCCGCGACCTGGATATTCGTTGGCAGCACACCCAAATCCTCCAGCTGGATCCGGTTGCAGGCCCACAGGTCGATGTGCCATTTCTCTACCGGCGAACCGTCCATTGCCGCCATCCGCCGCGCGACGTCCTCCATGGGGAAACGGGCTTTGGCAAATGCGTCATATACCTCATTCCCCACCTCAAAGGCCTCCATCGAGATGCCTGGACCTATCACCACCTGAAGCTGCTCTGGCTTTGATCCGTATTCGCACAGCATCGACAGCAAGGTATCAGCGGCAATACGCTCTACCGTACCCCGCCAGCCTGCATGCACCGTGCATACTGCCTGATGGATGGGGTCATATATAATAATAGGTATGCAGTCGGCCGTGGAGACACCGATGCAGACACCTGGCACATTCGTCATCACGGCATCGACGCCATCCAGCCTTGCCGCCTGCCAGTCTGCAGGGGCAGACAGGAACTTACGGGTTATCTGGCGCATATCCGTGCCATGCACCTGATGGGGCATCAGGAGACGGTCGTCTGCGATGCCAAGCTTGTCACAGAGCAACGCCCGGTTTCGGGCAATCGCCTCCTGATTGTCGCCGCAATAGCGGTTCACGTTGAACTCACCATAGCTGCCACTGCTATAGCCGCCGTGGCGCGTCGTGCTGAAGGCTGTGATGCCTTCACCCAAAGCGTAATATGTCAGCTGCGGCTCAGGCATCTTCAGGCTCTATGTCTTCTATCTCATAGTCTTCCAGTTCCTCGATGTCATCGTCGTCAATGTATTCGATGTCCTCGTCCTCACCCTCATCGGCGAGTTCCTGGGCAAAGCGGCTCATGTCCTTGTCGCGATGCACGATCGTGTCCTCTGCGGTGATGACGGCAAGTTTGTTGCTCTCCGCGTTGAGTTCGCGCCACAGCACATCCTTCAGTTCTTCGAGGCCGAAACCCGTGACGGCAGAGATGAAGACCACGGGCAGGTCGCTAGGCAGCGTCTCCTTCAACATCTCGATGAGTTCCTCGTCAAGCAGGTCGCATTTGGTGACCGCCAGCACACGGTGCTTGTCGAGCATGTCGGGATTAAACTGTGCCAACTCGTTGAGCAGTATCTCGTATTCACGCTTGATGTCGTCAGTGTCGCCTGGCACCATGAAGAGCAGCAGTGAGTTGCGCTCGATATGGCGAAGGAAGCGCAGACCGAGTCCCTTGCCCTCCGAGGCCCCCTCGATGATGCCCGGTATGTCTGCCATCACAAACGACTTGCCGTCGCGATAGCCGACGATGCCCAGCGAGGGTTCCATCGTGGTGAAGGGATAGTTTGCGATCTTGGGCCTGGCATTCGACAACGCCGACACGAGGGTCGATTTGCCGGCATTGGGGAAGCCCACCAGTCCGACATCCGCGAGCAGCTTCAGCTCGAGGATGATGGTCATCTCCTGCATCGGTTCTCCGGGCTGCGCATAGCGAGGCGCCTGGTTGGTTGCCGAGCGGAACTGGAAGTTGCCAAGTCCGCCCCTTCCGCCTTTCAGCAGCACGATCTCCTGACCGTCGTAGGTGATGTCGCAGACGTACTTGCCCGTCTCCGCATCATAGACCACCGTACCGCAGGGCACGTCGATATAGACATCCTTGCCGTCGGTACCGTGACACTTGTCGCGCCCGCCGTTCCCGCCGTGCTCGGCAAAGATATGACGCTCGTATTTCAGATGGAGCAGGGTCCAGTAGTTATGGTTGCCGCGCAGGATGATACTGCCGCCCTTGCCACCGTCACCGCCGTCAGGTCCCCCGTTGGGATTGTACTTCACGTGGCGCAGGTGCATAGACCCTTTGCCGCCCTTACCCGAGCGGCACATGATCTTCACATAATCTACGAAATTCGACTCCATCGCTATTCTGGGATTACAGGTTGTCAATCACGTCGCATATATCACTGAAGATACGATCGAGAGAGCCGAGGCCATTGATGTGATAGTGGAGGCCTTCCTGCTTATACCAATCGATCAGCGGCTGTGTCTGAGAGTGATAGACCACGAGGCGCTTCTTGATGGTCTCCTCGTTGTCGTCAGCCCGGCCACTCTGCTGTCCACGGAGGAGCAGACGTTTCATCAGCTCATCTTCCGGCACGTCGAGTTCAATCATGGCAGCCACCTTGTCGCCACGCTCGTCGAGCATCTTCTTCAAGGCCTCCGCCTGCGGAATGGTGCGGGGGAAACCGTCGAAGATGACACCCTTATGGTCGCCGAAGCTATCATAGACCTTGGCGAGGATGCTCACCATGAGGTCGTCGGGTATCAGCTGTCCGTTGTCGATATACGAGGCTGCGGTCTTTCCCAGTTCGCTGCCTTTCTTTATCTCACTCCGAAGCACGTCACCCGTCGAGATATGGTTCAGTCCGTACTTCTCAATCATCTTGTCGCTCTGCGTGCCCTTTCCAGAACCCGGAGCGCCGAAAATCACGATATTCTTCATCCGTTATCCTTTGATGTTTAGTTTATGGGGTATTGACTTATTCCACGATTGTATAGATATCCTTCAGCTCACGTCCCTGCTGGTCGTAGTCCAGCCCGTAGCCCACGATGAAGTCGTCGGGGATGCGGAAGGCGACATAGTCGAGCTGCAGATCTTCCTTCAGCTTGTCGGGCTTGAAGAAGAGGGTGCAAACTTGCACAGAGGCAGGATTGCGGGTACCCAGCGACTCTATCATGCGCTTGATGGTCTGTCCGCTCTCCACGATGTCCTCCACGATGATGACGGTGCGCCCCGAGAGGTCCTCGTTGATGCCCAGCACCTCCTTGATCTTACCTGTAGAGGTGGTACCCTGATAGGAGGCGAGCTTCACGAAGCTGATCTCACAGGGAATCGTCATCTCACGCATCAGGTCGGCGGCGAAGATGAACGAGCCGTTGAGGACACCAAGGAAGAGCGGCGTCTTCCCCGCCATATCCTTACTGATCTGCTCGGCCAGTGCCTTTACACGCGACTTGATCTCTGCCTCGGGGATGGAAATCCTGAAGGTCTTATCCTTGATTCTGATAGTGCTCATACGCTGAAAAGATTAAAAATTTCTGCAAAATTACAAAAAATCTGCCAAACTCTGCTATTCGTTAGCATATTTTTCGTATTTTTGCACCTATGAAGATATTTACAGGTGCCCAGATACACGAACTGGACAAATATACCATAGAACATGAACCCATTAAGTCTATCGACTTGATGGAGCGTGCTGCCAAAGCGCTGACACAAGCAATTACCGACGTCTGGAGCCCTCAGACGCCCATTGTCGTATTCGCCGGTTTTGGAAACAATGGCGGCGACGCATTAGCAGTAGCCAGGATGTTACTCGACAGAGGCTACGACGTGAAGGCTTACCTCTTCAACATCTCGGGCCACCTCTCCGAGGACTGCGCCACCAACAAGAAACGGCTGGAGGAGAAATACGCCAAGGCATTCATCGAGGTGACTCAGGAATTCGAGCCCCCGCAGCTAGATGCCGAGAAGCTGGTCGTCGATGGTCTCTTCGGCTCAGGACTGAGCAGACCGTTGGCAGGCGGTTTTGCCTCACTGGTCAAATATATCAACGCCTCGCAGGCGAAAGTCGTCAGCATCGACGTGCCGTCGGGCCTCATGACAGAGGACAATTCCGCTAACGTGCGGGCAAACATCATCCGCGCCGACCTGACGCTGACACTCCAGCAGCTGAAGTTGTCCTTCCTGTTCCCAGAGAATCAGATCTATATCGGACAGGTGAAGATACTCGACATCCGCTTGAGTCAGGAAGGCATCGACAAGATACAAGCCGACTACACCCTGCTCAGCGAAAACGATATTCGTCCGAGAGTGCTCCCGCGCGATCCGTTTGCCCATAAGGGCAAGATGGGCAATGCCCTCATCATCGCCGGTAGCTACGGCATGGGCGGCGCCTCCGTACTGGCCACCAAGGCCTGCCTGAGATCGGGAGCCGGCAAAGTGACGGCCCACACACCGCGATGCAACTACCTCACGCTGCAGATCAGCGTGCCAGAAGCCGTCATCCAGTTCGACCGTGAGGAGACCACGTTCTCTGAAGCCGTAGATACCGAGGACTTCAATGCCTTAGGCATCGGCCCAGGACTCGGAACGAGCGAGCAGACGGCCATCGCCATCATCTCACAGCTGCGACGCACCCAATGTCCGATGGTCGTCGATGCCGATGCCATCAATGTACTTGCCAGTCATCGCGCTTGGCTCCAGCAGTTGCCAAAGGACATCATCCTCACTCCCCACCCCAAGGAGTTTGACAGACTGGAGGGACATTCCACTGACAGCTACGAACGACTGAGGAAGGCGCGCGACCTGGCCATGCGGCTGCAGGGCTATGTCGTCCTGAAAGGTCACCACACCTCCATCTGCCTGCCAAACGGCCACGTAATCCTCAACACCACGGGCAATGCAGGCATGGCCACAGCAGGCAGCGGCGACGTGCTGACGGGTATCATCACGGGCTTGCTGGCTCGCGGCTACAAACAGGAGGATGCCTGCGTGGTGGGTATGTACCTCCACGGACTGGCTGGCGACATCGCCACCCGCGAACTCGGCCAGGAGAGTGTCATCGCCAGCGACCTCATCCAATACCTGCCCCAGGCATTCAAACGAATCAACGAATAGAAACGATGAAAATAGAACTATCCAGAATCTCAAGGCGCGTAAAGGCCTTGGCCTTATTGCTTTCCCTGCCCCTTCTTGCTCAAGCCCAGACAGCCAGCTCGTTCTATCAGCCAGGCGTCACCACGGAGGGCGCTGTGTATTTCCTGCCCAAGACGGCCGTCAGAGTGACCGTACAGGTAGAGAAGACCACCTACACGCCTGGCGACTTCTGTAAATATGCAGAGCGATATCTGCGCGTCAAGGGTGTCTCCCCCACTCCGTCAGTCAGTTACCGCATCACGACCATCCGTCAGGAGGCTGTGGCTGTGGCCGACACCTCCAAGCGCTATGCCGTCGAGTTCAATGCGAAGACCTCTGCCAGCAATGTCAATCTCTCCAGCGACGGCATCCTCCTCTCCATCAACACAGATCCAGTGAGAAGACCCAGTGCCAAGTCCTTCACGCCTGCACCACGCCCTGCCGCCGTCAATCCCCGCCAGTATATGAGTGAGGAGATCCTGGCTGCTGGCAGCACGGCAAAGATGGCTGAACTCACCGCACAGGACATCTACGAGATCCGTGAGAGCCGCAACCTGCTGGTACGCGGACAGGCCGACAATATGCCGAAGGACGGCGAACAGCTGCGACTGATGCTCAACCAGCTCGACCTGCAAGACCGCTCGATGACGAGCCTCTTCACAGGCATCACCACCAAAGACACCACCGAACACACGCTGACCGTCGTACCCGACAGGGAAGTCAACCGTGAGTTGCTCTTCCGTTTCTCCTCGAAATTAGGCATCGTTGACGACGACGACCTCTCGGGCGTACCTTATTATATAAGTATAGAGAACCTGAAGACTGTGCCAGAGGCCGAGCCGACAGACCCGAAAAAGAAACTGAAACAAGTGCCAGGCATCTATGTCAACGTGCCAGGAAAGATGCGGTCCCGCGTGAGCAACGCTTCAGAGACACTCATCTCCTCCGAGTTTGCCGCAGGCCAGTTCGGCAATGTGGAACTCTTGAGCGGTGCCCTTTTCAACAAGCGCTACACAACCCACCTCTGGCTCGACCCCCTCTCTGGCGCCATTGAGAAACTCGACGCCGAGCAGCCGAAATAAACTTAATCCCTCGCCCTTTTAGGAGCGAGGGATTAAGTTATAATATAAATCTGTCTTGGATATGCTTATCCGAGCTTGTTGTCAGAACCGAGCACATCGACAATCTTGTGGATGTACATCTTCTTCATGTTCTCACGAGCGGGCTTCAGATACTGACGAGGATCGAAGTGATCGGGATGCTCAGCCAGATACTTGCGGATGGCAGCGGTCATGGCCAGACGAGAGTCGGAGTCGATGTTGATCTTGCAGACTGCGCTCTTAGCGGCCTTGCGGAGCTGCTCCTCGGGGATACCTACTGCATCGGGCAGCTTGCCACCATACTGGTTGATGGTGTCAACCTCTTCCTGAGGAACAGAAGAAGAACCGTGGAGCACGATGGGGAATCCGGGAAGCTTCTTCTCAATCTCAGCCAGCACGTCGAATGCCAATGGAGGAGGAACCAGCTTACCGGTCTTCGGGTCGCGTGTGCACTGCTCGGGCTTGAACTTGTAAGCACCGTGAGAAGTACCGATAGAGATAGCCAGAGAGTCGCAGCCTGTACGGGTAGCGAAGTCGATGACCTCCTCAGGCTTGGTGTAGTGGCTTACCTCAGAGGCAACCTCATCCTCAACACCTGCGAGCACACCGAGCTCACACTCAACGGTAACGTCGTACTTGTGAGCGTACTCTACAACCTGACGGGAAATCTTGATGTTCTCCTCGTAAGGCAGTGAAGAACCATCATACATCACGCTTGAGAAGCCCATGTCGATACAATCCTTACAGAGCTCGAAGCTATCACCGTGGTCGAGGTGAAGCACGATCTCAGGCTTTTCGCAACCCAGTTCCTTTGCATAGGCTACAGCACCCTCTGCCATGTAGCGGAGAATAGTAGCGTTAGCATAGTTACGAGCACCCTTAGAAACCTGCATGATAACAGGAGACTTTGTCTCAACTGCAGCCTGTACGATAGCCTGCATCTGCTCCATTGTGTTGAAATTGAAAGCGGGGATTGCATAGCCACCGGCTATGGCCTTCTTGAACATCTCGCGCGTATTTACGAGACCTAAATCCTTGTAGTTTACCATAATTATTTAAGTTTAAAATGAGTAATAGTCAACTTAACGACTGCAAAGATAGCAAAAAAAGGAATAATAGCGAGAAAGTAAAAAGGTAAAAAAACAAAAGTAGTCCCTTTTTTTTGGATTTATTTACACAAAGGACTGCTTTTGCAATGCCTTTTGCAAAACACACTTTTCATTTTACCTTTTCACCACGACTGTTCAGACAAGCGTGTGTCGATCGAAATAGGCCTGCACTTCCTCCTTGTTGTTATCGGATATGGGGATATAGACATCGTCGAAAACGATGCGGAAGCGATCGATCATCTGAACCTCGGTCATATGAACGATATAGGAACGGTGGGTGCGCAGGAATTCGGGCTTGGGCAGATACTCGTCGAGCTTCTTCATCGACATGAGCGACATCACGCGCTCGCCACTCTTCAGGTAGAAGCGCACATAGTCTTTCAGACCTTCGATGTAGAGAATGTCGTCGAGACAGACGCGCTGAAGCTTATAATCGCTCTTGACAAACATGAAGCGGTCGCGCTGACAGGTGTCTTGCTTCAAGGTGGTGACAAACCACTCGAGGGCCTTGTCGGTGGATTTGAGGAAATCCTCGTAGGAGATGGGCTTCAACAGGTAGTCGAGCGCACTGACCTTGTAGCCTTCGATGGCATACTGGGGGAAGGCCGTGGTGAAGATGACCTTCGTCTCACGCGGCAGGATCTTGGCAAACTCCACGCCCGAGAGCTCTGGCATCTGGATGTCGAGGAAAAGGAGCTGGACAGGATTCTCCCGAAGCATCTTCATGGCCTGTATGGCGCTATTGAAGACACCCTTCAGTTCGAGATAGGGCGTTTTTTGAGCATAGCTTTCAAGCAGGCCTGCTGCTAAAGGCTCATCGTCGATAATGGCGCAAGTGATAATCATAATAGTAGTAATGTTATGAAGTTAAAGACTGATAGCAATATGTGAATAATAGGTTGCACCGCTGACGCCTTTCTCCCACTGGTAACGGCCAGGATAAGACAGGTCGAGGCGCTTCTGCACCTGCTGGAGGCCGATACCGTGTCCGCTGCGGTCGCGTTCCGTCTTGGGATGGTTGGAGTTCTCGATCTTCACCGTGAGCGATGACGCCTGCTGCACGACGTCGATATGGATGAAACTGTGTTCCGTAGGCGAGACACCATGCTTGAAGGCATTCTCGACCAGCGAGATGAGGATCAGGGGGGCCACCTTCTTATCGGGATTGGCGATATCCTGGGTGAAGCGCACCTCCACATGTTGTGGCAGACGGATGCGCATCAGACTGATGTAGTTCTCGAGGAACTGCATCTCATCCTTGAGGGCCACCTCGGTCTCCTGATTGTCGTAGAGCATATGGCGAAGCATCTTAGAGAGTTGCTGGATGGCTTCCTGTGCCTTTGGGGCGTCGAAGGCCGTCAGGGCATAGATATTGTTCAGCGTGTTGAGCAGGAAGTGGGGATTGATCTGAGAGCGAAGGTTCCTCAGCTCTGCCTCGGCACGGGCGGCCTCAGCCTCCAGGCGCGCCTCCTCGCTGTGCTGCCACCGCATGGCCAGCACGATGGTGGTAGCAATACCTGCCGCCACTACCAGATTGAAGATGTCGCGCAGGATGAAGAAGAGGGAATCGAGCACCATCGGATTACGAGGGGGCAAATGGTGGGCGGCCTCAAAATAACTGTGCACAAAGGTCATCCAGTAGTGGAGGGCTATGCCAAGACATACGACCATCACGAGATTTACCAGCAGGTAGTAACGGTGTTTACCCTTCACGAAATAGTGCGGCGTCAGCCAAAGGTAGTTCAGGTAGAACACGATCATCAACAACAGCGGCGAAGCGCACATCATCAGATATCTCAAGAGAGAGAACCCGTAACCGCGCATGTAGGTGAGCGGCGTGATGAACATCAGCACCCACACCGCCACATGCAACAATATCACAACACGCCTATTCATGACGGATAGCCTCTATCGGATCCATGTTGGCGGCCTTCTGGGCTGGGATATAGCCAAAGAGCACACCGATGAACACACACACCAGGAACGACACGTAGATGCTCCACGCAGGCACGCTCGACGGCATGCCGAACGACGGCAGGAACGCACTGGCACTACAGCCCACGAAGATGCCCAGAAGTCCGCCTGTGACGGAGATAAGCACCGACTCGATGAGGAACTGCAGGGAGATGACGGGGCCTGTGGCTCCGACGGCCATTCGCAGGCCGATCTCCTTCGTGCGCTCCGTCACAGAGACGAGCATGATGTTCATAATGCCGATACCGGCCACCAGCAAGGAGAAGGCTGCTGCCACGACCAGGATCAGCGTCACCGTGTCCATCGTCGATGACATTGTCTCCATCATCTCCGCCTGCGAACGGATGGTGAAGTCGTCGTCGGCATCCTCCTTCAGTTTGTGGTTGTCGCGCAGTATCTGCGTCAGCTCCTCAATAGCGGCATCAGACAGTTCCTCCGTGACTGCCGAGCAGACGATGCTCGAGAACCACGTCTGGGCGGCGATACGCTTCATCACCGTCGTGTAAGGCGCAATCATCACGTTGTCCTGATCCATACCCCAGGAGTTGTAGCCCTTGGATTTCAGCACACCGACGATGCGCATCGGTATCGACTTGAACCTGATGGTCCTGCCGATGGGATCAACACCCTCACCAAACAGTTCAGTGACGATGGTCTTTCCCACGACACAGACCTTCGCGGCCTTCTTGATGTCCTCTTCGGTGAAACACTCGCCTTCCTCGATGGTCCACTGTTTGATATCGAGATAGTCGGTTGACTCTCCGTACATCGAGGTATTCGTATTGTTGTTGCCGTAGATCACTTGTCCGCTGGCCGTCACTTCGGGCGACACCTTCGTGACGAATTTCCGTTCACGCAAGATACGCTCGTAGTCGGCCATCTTCAGCGTCTGCATACTCGACGGGTCCTGTCGCACGCCACCTCGCATATCGGCACCGGGGCGCACGGTCAACAGGTTGGTACCCATCGTAGAGAGTTCCTGACGGATGCTTTCCTTAGAGCCCTGGCCGATGGCCATCATGATGATGACGGCAGCCACACCGATGATGATACCCAGCATCGAGAGGAACGACCGCATCTTGTTGTTGGAAACGGCCTTGATACTTACCTTAAATAGATTCAGTATATTCATAATGATTCACTATTCACTATTCCCTTTTCCCTAATCATCTTGTGGTACTGGCAGGGCGGCCAGGGCCTCGGCTGCCGACTTGATGTTCGTATTGATGGTGTCCTCACGGATCTTGCCGTCGCGCAGGTTGATGTTACGGCTCGCATATTCGGCAATCTCGGGGTTGTGGGTCACGAAGATGATGGTGTGACCCTGCTTATAGAGTTCCTGAAAGAGTACGAGCATCTCAAACGACGTGCGGGTATCGAGGTTACCCGTTGCCTCGTCGGCCAACAGCACGGCGGGATCGTTGACCAAGGCACGGGCGATGGCCACGCGCTGCATCTGTCCACCCGACATCTGGTTTGACTTATGCTCCAGACGGTCACCCAGTCCTACGGCTTTCAGGGCGTTGATGGCCCGCTCGCGCCGCTCTTTTGCCGACACGCTGGAATTATACATCAACGGCAGTTCGACGTTCTCGACGGCTGTGGTCTTGGCCAACAGGTTGTAGTTCTGGAACACAAAGCCTATCTTGCGGTTGCGCAGATGGGCACGCTGTGTCTTCGACATCGTCCTGACGGAGATACCATCGAGGAAATACTCACCGCTCGTTGGTGTGTCGAGACAACCCAGCTGGTTCAGTAACGTCGATTTACCAGAACCGGATGTTCCTTGGATGGTGACGAACTCGCCCTCGTAGATTTTGAACGAGACACCCCGAAGGGCCTTCACCGTCTCTGAGCCCACCTGGAAGTAGCGCTTCACGTTCTGAAGTTCGATGACAACTTTCCTATCTTCCATCGTTATTTCTTCTGTTGGTTATTGCCGTTTCTGTTGTTTCCTCTCGGGCGCGGCATGAAGGGATTTTTTGCCTGTTCCTGCTGTTCTCCGCCGCCTGCTGAGGACACATTGAAGTCGGAGAGCACGACAGTACCGGCAGCGACACCACCCGTGATCTCTGTCAGCACACCGTTAGTGGTACCTACGTCCACCTTGTGCGCCTTGAATATATTGCCTTCCAACGTCCACAACTTATGGTCGGCCTCAACGTCGGCAATGGTCTGGTCCTTCTCCAGGAAGGCTTGGTTGGGCATGAAGCGCAGAGCCTTGGAGGGCACCACCAGAACATCGTTCTTCTCCATCGTATAGATGGTCACGCTGGCGGTCAGACCTGGCATCAGCTTCAGATCCTCGTTAGGAGCCGAGATCACGACCTCGTAGGTCACGACATTGCTCTCCGTCGTTGCCTGCTGGCGCACCTGAGTCACACGCCCCTCGAAATGGTCGTCGGGGAAGGCATCTACGGTGAAGCTGACCCGCTGACCTTCCTTCACACCACCGATGTCAGCCTCGTCGATATCGGCAATCACGCGCATATCAGTCAGGTCCTGGGCAATCTTGAAGAGTTCGGGCGTATTAAACGAAGCGGCCACCGTCTGACCTTCCTCTACTGATTTGGAGAGCACCACACCGTCGATAGGCGAGGTGATGGTAGCATAGCCGAGGTTGGTCTCTGCCTTACGCACACTCTCCCGCTTGGCATTCACATCTTCGCGGGCTTTCTGATAAGAGAGCTGGGCATTCTCAAATTCGTCGGCACTCACCAGGCCCTTGTCATAGAGCGTCTTGTAGCGTTTGTAGTTGGCCTGCTGATAGGTAGCGGTGCTCTGCGAGCTGGCCAGATTGGCCTTGGCCGTATTCAACTCACTAATCAAGTTGGTCTTGTCCAGTTCGGCTATCACCTGCCCCTTCTTGACGATGCTATTGTAATCGACATAGAGTTTTGCCACGATACCCGACACCTGCGTACCGACGGTAACGCTCGTCACTGGTTCGATGGTACCTGTGGCGGTGATGGAGGTATGGATACTCTTCTTCTCCACCTTCGCCGTTTCATACGACACTTTCTCTTCTTTCTTTCCGCCCTTCAGGAGGAACCACGCGATGATAAGCACGGCCACCACACCGATGCCTATCCAGCCTTTCTTTCCAATCTTATTCATATCTTGATTCTTTTTGATTTTTCTGTTTCCTTCCAATCAGATCTGACCACTCTGGTAGAACTTCAGCATCTGCTGGTTATAGAGCGCCAGATACTTCGACTGCAACTGGTTCTGTTGGGCCAAAGCCAGTTTATCCTTACCCGTCATCAGCTCCACGATGTTCTTCAGTCCCAGACGGAACTGCTCAGACAACAGGTCATAGCTCAGCTGTGCACTCTCCACACTGGTAGAGGCGGCCTTGTACTTCTCCTGATTGGTCAACGCGGTCACCCAGTAGTCCTGGATGTCGGCATAGAGCGTCTTCTGTCGGTCCTGCAGGGAGAGTCGTGCCTGCTGCTGATTGATCTTGGCCTTGTTGACCGCAGTCTTGGTTGCACGTCCGTCGTAGATGGGTACTGTGACACCCAGACCGAGCGACGAGTTGAGATTGGTCTTGACCTGTGTCCCCCACCCGTTTGAACTCAGTGAGTTGGACGAGGTGGTCACTCCGCCAGTCAGATTCACAGTGGGCATCCAGCCTGCCTTGGCGATAGACACACTTACACCCGTACGCTCGATGGCCAACTGGAGGCGCTCAATCTCAGGACGCCCAACAAGTGCTTCCTCATAAACCGACTGCAACGAGGGAATCTCTGCCAGGATCTCGCTGTCGCTGACATCAGGGATGGCCACATCGAAGTCTTCTTCATCGGTAATCTCCAACAACTGCTTCAGGTCGAGTTTGGTCTCGGCCAATTGGCCCTTGGCCTCCACGATGGCATATTCATCCTCGGCACGCTCAGCAGAGAGTTGGGCCAAATCGGCCTTCGACATCTTTCCCACGTTGAACATCTCTTGTCCGCGCTCTTCGTTCTTACGACTCGTCGCCAGCATCTGTTCGTTCACCTTCACGCTCTCCGTCAGATAGAGTATCTGGGCATAGAGCTGGGCAATGAGCTCCTGGATGGTGTTGGCGGTCTCCCGCGCAGTGAGGTCAGCCTCCTGCTCCAACATCTTGTCGAGTTTCACGGTGTTGTGGTTACGGTTACCGTTCCAGACAGTCCACTGGCCACTCAGCGAATAAGAACCGTTATAGGAGGTCTTATCGACCTTGGTGTTCACCGTACCATTGGTCACCGTCGAAATACCACTGTCCTTCCAGGGCTGATAACCAAGACTCTGATTGGTCGATGCGTTCACCGTCGGCAAGAGGGCGCCCTTGGCGCCCTTCAGGTCCTCGGTTGCACTCTGTTTCTGCAATTTCGACTTCTGAAGCGAGATATTGTTCTCCAGCGCATAGTCGATACACGCCTGCAGGGTCCACAACCTCGTTTTGGCGGGCTGTCCGTCGGCCTGCAGGTCTTGTGCGGATGCTGTCGATGTTGCCAGCAGCATCCCACCTATTAATATTAATAATGCTTTTCTCATATTCGTTGTTTTGTTGGATTTCGTCGGCAAAGGTACGGCTTTTATCGACAAAACCATAACAAAATAGATAATATCTGCCAGTTAGTAGAACTTAACAATCAATTCTTCGACCAATATGCCGATTGTTAAAACCCATTAACAGCTCCCCGCATCGCAACTCGTCGAAAAAATCCCCGCAAGTCGTCGAAAGGCATTTGCAACCGTCTTCTTTTCACCTTACCTTTGCAGTCGAAATTCAATCGCAGCACGCAAACAATAAAAAAACAAAATAGGATATGAAACAGTTCAGAGCAATTTTCGTGATGATGATGCTGATGATCTCAGCAGTGATGACAGCCCAGACCACCGTCAAGGGCGTATTGACAGACGAGAACCTTGGCGAGGCAGAACCCTTCGCCACCGTCCGCGTGTTCAAGCACGGCAAGACCGACAAGCCCGTCGCTATGTTCCTCACCAAGGAGGACGGTTCCTTCAACCAACAGGTAAAGGGCAAGGGCCGCTACGACATCGTGTTCAGCAGTGTCGGCAAGGAAGACCTGAAACAGACCATCACCCTCAACAATCAGGGCACACTCGACCTCGGCACACTGTTGATCAAGGAGAATGCCACGATGCTGAAGGGCGTGGAGATTGTCGCCCAGAAGCCGCTGGTAAAGATGGAGGTCGATAAAATGAGTTACAACGTGGCTGAAGATGAGGACGCCAAGTCGAACACCGTACTCGACATGCTCCGCAAGGTGCCGATGGTGACCGTCGATGGACAGGACAACATCACCGTCAACGGTTCGTCTTCTTTCAAGGTCTATGTCGATGGTATGCCCAACGTGATGTTCAACAGCAATCCGTCGATGGTGTTCAAGAGCATGCCAGCCACAGCTGTGAAGAGCATCGAAGTGGTTACCAACCCTGGTGCGAAATACGATGCAGAGGGTGCTGGCGGCGTATTGAACATCATCATGAACAAGCAGAACCCGCAGGCTGCACAGAGCATGAACGGCTACAACGGTACGGTGCGTGCCTCAGGTGGAAACAAGAGCATCAGCGGCGGTGCATTCATCAGCGGACAGCAGGGCAAGCTCTCTTACAGCGCCAATGTGATGACGACCTACAGCAAGCCCGGCACCACCGACACGGAGATGGAGATCACACAGAACAATCCAAACGGCACCAGTCAGCTGATGACCTCATCCAACAAGGTGACCATCCCCTTTACCATGGGTAACCTCACCCTCGGCTACCAGATCGACTCCGTCAGTGCCCTCAACGTCACGGCCTCCATCAACAGCCTGAACATCAAGAGCAATGGTAACTCAACCACCACGATGGGCGGCGGCAGCTACGGCAAGGGTTTCAGCTACGGCAGCAGCACCGACATGCGTAACTCGCGTACGTCTTTCAGTGGCAGCATCGACTACCAGCGTTTCTTCAACAAGGAACACACGCAGTCGCTGGCACTCACCTACCAGCTGAACTACAGTCCATCGACCGTAAAGTCGGACAATATCTTCAACACGACATCGTCGATCATCGACTTGACGAACCGCTACTCAGAGAACAAGGAGAAGACCACCGACCACACCTTCCAGATCGACTACACCATGCCCATCGCCACAGGACAGACGTTGAGCTTCGGCACCAAACTGCAACTGCGCAATGCCACCAGCGACGCGAAGTACTACAAGAAGGGTGTCTATGACCCGACATCAAGCATGGACTACGAATACAAGAACTCCATCTTGGCTGGTTACGGCGAGTATGCTGGCAACTTTGGAAAGATAGGCGCCAAGGCAGGCCTGCGCTACGAACAGACCTGGCAGAACGTAGAATATCACCTCGGCAACGGTGACGACTTCAAGAAAAACTACGGCAGTCTCGTTCCATCGGCCAGCCTGCAATACACCATCGGACAAGGCAGCAATCTGGGACTCACCTATAACATGCGTATCTCACGACCGGGTATCACCTATCTGAACCCGTATGTGGACAAGACCAACCCGACGACACGCACCTACGGTAACACCGACCTCGACGTGGAGAAGAACCACAACCTCGCTCTGGTCTATAATATGTTCACACCGAAACTGATGCTGAACCTCAACTTGCACCATAACTTCACCGACAATGCCATCGAGCAGTACAGCTTCTACGATGCGCAGAACCTGCTGAACACAACCTATGGCAACATCGTGAGACGTCACCAGACTGGACTGAACGGCTACGTGAACTGGCTCGCTGCCAAGAACACCCGTCTCTTCCTGAATGGCGCCCTGAACTACACCGACTTGCGCAGCAACACCCTCTCACAAAGCAACAGCGGCTGGAGCGCCAACGCCATGGTCGGTCTGCAGCAGACACTCCCTGCCGACTTCAAGTTGAGCGTCTATGCCATGACATCGACCAAGAACTACACGCTGCAGGGCTGGAGCGGTGGTTTCAACCTCATCACCGCCAACATCTCGAAATCGCTGCTTAAGGACAAACTCAACCTCAGCCTGATGGGTATGATGGGACTCAACAAGGGTGGTAACATCAATATCGAGAGTCACAGCCAGGGCAAGGACTTCACCTCGCACACACTGACCAAAGTGCCTCTCTATGGCTTCACCTTCACCGTCAGCTACACCTTCGGTAACTCCAAGCGCCAGGCTCAGCAGCACACCAGCCGCATTCAGAACGACTACATCGAGCAACAGTCACAGGGCGAGATGATCAACAGCGTTGGTAATGTGCAGTAAAAATCCGAGAAATATTTGGTAGTTTATCCGTTAATTCGTAATTTTGCAGTCGTATGAAGGAATTTTTGAAGGATCTTTATGAGGCAATGGGAGGAAGACACCTTTCACTGTGGCTGGTACAGGTTGCCGTGTGGGCCATCATCATACTGGCCCTCCCCATGGCCACATGGCTCAGCACGCAGGATATCGGAGCTGCCAAGACTTCCTTCAATGTCGTGTTTGACCTACTGCGGTCGCCGTTCTTGATCTATTTCGTGAACTTCTACGTGTTCGGCCCTATCCTGTTCTTCACGGATGAAAAGGAAGCCCGTGTTTTCCGCCTCTACAACAAACTGAGCAACCGGATGCGCTACCTGATCTTCACTCTGTGTAATCTGATTGCGATTCCTTTGTTCAACAGCAAGTTCTTCATGCTATGGTTCCAACGCGACAGCATTCCCAATATGCCGGAAATGTCGCCTGAAATGTGGATCGGCTTTTTCGGCGGCATGTTTATGTTCTTCCTGCTCAACTGCATCGTGGCAGCGATTGCCATCGGCATCCGCCACTTCATCCGCACCCGTCAGATCCGTCAGCAGCTAAAGGACGAGCAAGCCAAGCACACAGAGGCTGAGCTCGCCTGGCTGAAGAACCAGATCAACCCCCACTTCCTCTTCAACACACTGAACAACATCTCCAGTCTGACGCAGATAGATGCCGACGCCGCACAGGATGCCATCGCACAGCTCTCAGACCTGCTGCGCTATGCGATGTACGAGACCAACAAGCCCCTGGTGCCCATACAGGGCGAGGTGGAGTTCATGGAGAACTACATCGCCCTGATGAAACTGCGGTGCAACGACAAGGCCGTAGTCAACGCACAATGGGACATCATTAACGGTCAGTCTGAGATTGCCCCATTGCTCTTCATCTCGCTCATCGAGAACGCCTTCAAGCACGGACTGAGCAGCAGTCGGCCCTCTCGTATCGACATCCGACTGGAACAACAGGAAGGACAGCTGGTGTTCACCTGCGACAACACCAACTACCCGAAGAGCGATGCCGACCGCAGCGGCTCGGGCATCGGCATCGAGAACACCCGACGCCGACTCGAACTGATGTATCACGACCGTTACCAATGGGAGCAGTCGCTCGACGGCGACATCTACCACGTGCGCATCAGACTGAAGAACGAATAAAGGATTAAATCATGGATACTCTACTCACCTGTATCATCATCGACGACGAACCACTGGCAGTCAGACTTCTCGAGTCGTTCGTCACCAAGACGCCCGACCTGAAACTGCTTGGTTCCTACACCGACTCCGTCGAAGCCATCAACGCCATCAGGGAGCAGCGGCCTCAGCTGCTCTTCCTCGACATCCAGATGCCCGACCTCAACGGGATGGAACTGGCCCACATGTTGCCCGAAGGTACGAAAGTGATCTTCACCACGGCCTTCAAGGAGTATGCTTATGAGAGTTATGAGGTGAGTGCACTCGACTTCCTGCTGAAGCCCATCCGCTACAACAAGTTCATCACCGCCGTGGAGAAAGCCCGCGAGTGGTTTGGGCGCAGTCAGGAGCATCATGCTGAAGAACCTACAGCCATAGCCAACCAAGACGTTGCCAAACCGATCAATACGGTCTTCTTGAAAGTGGATGGGGAGTACCGTCAGGTGGCGCTCGACAAGATTCTCTATGTCTGCGGCATGAAAGACTACGTGATGTTCTACGTGGAGGGCGAACGCAAACCGCTCATCACTCACCTGACGATGAAGAGTGTCGAGGAGATGCTGCCGCCATCGCAGTTTCTGCGCGTACACCGTTCCTATATCGTGGCCCTCGACAAGATTCGCAGTGTCGATCGCAATGACTGCATCTACATCGGCGACGAGATTATCCGCGTCACCGATGCCTTCAAAGACACCTTCAACCAGTTTCTCCAGTCTCGCTTCCCAGGCTGTTAGAGAAGGCCGAGCTGCTTCACGCGCTGCTCGAAGCTCTCGCGGTGGTCGATGGCGCCGTTCTTGATGCGGGCACGGTAGTTGTAGATCGTGTTCACTGAGTAGTGCAGGAATTCGGCAATCTTCGACGAGTCCTCAAAGCCGAGGCGTATCAGGGCGAAGATGCGGATTTCTGTCGGCAGTCGGTTGTCATCGCGAGGTTTCAGGCGCATCTCCGGCTGCAACAGCCCATTGAAGTCCTCAACGAAATTGGGGAACAGATGAAGGAACACCGAGTCGAAGTTCTCGTAGAGCTCGTCGAGTTCCTTCTCTTTCAGCGCCGTCGATTTCGACAGACGGTACAACTCGTCGAGCTCCTTGTCCTTCATCTTCTTGTTCACCATCTTCCGGTAGTCGTCGAGCTTGTCGATATACTGTGAACAGAGACTCATGAATCGGCCGATATACTCTTCCTTCACACGATTGCTCTCCGAGAGTTGTGAGTTGAGCAGTGCAAACTCGTCGTTCTTGTCCGAGAGTTGGGCGTTGGTGCTCTTCAGTTCCTCGTTCAGCGCCGCCAGCTTCTCGTTGGTGTCGCTCACAGCCTTCCGCGCCACGTCAAGCTGTTTGTTGCGACGGTGCAGGAAGAAGAGCAGTCCGAGCAACAGCAGTGCCAGGATGCTCACCACGATGACCGAGATCGTAAGCACTTTTGTATTACGGGCCAGCTGTCCCTTGTAGTTGCTGTCGATCACGTTGAGGATAGGCGCAATCTGCCAGTTGCGCATACGGGTATTGAAGCGGTTGTTACACTCCCACGTGAAGCGGATATAGTGATAACTATGAGTGAGCTCACCCTCATCATTGAGTTTCTCGGCCAGAGCGAGTAGCGAAGCTTGGTCCATCACCGCGTGACGGATATCACTGAGGGCCGACTGACAGAGCCAGTACTCTGCCTGTTCAGGATTCATCTGATTGTTGATGATCAGGTAACGGTAGTAGCTGGCGATGGCGTAGTCGCGCGAGTCGGGCGACATGTCCTTGAGCCAGCGGTCGCTGAGCTCCGTCGCCTCCTGATAGCGTTTCTGGGGCAGCAGTTCCAGGATGCGTTGCATCATGTAGTCCTGACTGTTATGGTCGATGACGTTATAGAGCGAATCACGATAGGCCGCCTGCTTCTCATAGTAGCCCTCGCGCATCGAACTGACCTGAGTGTAATAGCCCAGTTCACCATAGACGTGCATCTGAGCCATATAGTAATGAGCCAGTCCGAGGGTATCGAGTTGTGTCTTGTCGACCTTACGGAGAAAGGCCAGTGCCTCGTTGTAGAGACCGGCAGTAGAACACTGGAAAGCCGCTCTGGAGATGATATCACCAACCTGTGCTGGCTGGTTCATCTGACGGGCCAGCGTCTCTGCGCGGTTCAGATAGGCCAGGGCTGAGTCATTCTGGAAGGCCCTGTACTGTTCATAGAGCGCCAAGGCCAGGCGATAACGTTCCTGCTGGGTCTTGGCCTTCTGATAGTCGGTACGGGTAGCTGCTATCTGTTGCTCATATTGGGCAACATACTCAGGGAAGTGTTCGATTTCCTGATCCACCTGACGATAGAGATCATCTAAGTTAAGTTTTTGTGCATTTATCACTGCTGTCAGCAGTAAGAACACACTTGTCAGTAGTAATCTAGTCATTACGTATTGTTATTTGTGCGCAAAGGTAAACAATATTTCTGATATTAAATCATTTTTATACGGTTTTTTATCAAAAAAAGGCGTATGCTCCCGCACGCGCCTTTTCACGTTAACCTAAAAAACGAACTCTTTACGAATAATTAACTACTACTAACTATAAACTAATTCAGTATGAATGAAAGATTATTTGATAACTTGTCAGATGCGGTGCCGACGAGTGCCTCGAAGACGCCGGGCTCGGCTTTCCAGGCATGAGCAGCCTCGTCGTAGAAGCTCAGGGCATCCTTGCCGATAGTCAGTGTGACATTACGGCTCTCGCCTGGCTGGAGATACACCTTCTGGAAGGCCTTCAACTCCTTCATGGGGCGATCCACAGTGGCTTTCTTGTCCTTGATATAGAGCTGTACGGTCTCTGCACCTGCTCTGTCGCCGGTATTGGTGACCTTGACGGTAAAGGTAATCTGCTCGTCGGCAGTCAACTGCTTTTTGTCGGCAGTCAGACCTTCTACCTTGAAGGTGGTATAGCTCAGGCCATGACCGAAGGCGAAGGTCGGCTTGATGCCTTTCTTGTCGGTCCAGCGATAGCCCACATAGATACCTTCCTTGTATTCCTCATCGATGATCTGATGGTCGGGACGCCAGGTTCCGGGATAGGTTCCCAAGGCATGTGCACCACAGTCCTCGAGACGGGCATACCAGGTGAAGGGCAGCTTACCCGAAGGATTCACGTCGCCTGCCAGCACACTGGCGATGGCCTCACCGGCCTCTGAGCCGATAAACCAACCCTGTACGACGGCGGGCACCTTGTCGAGCCAAGGCAGCACAGCACCATTACCCGACACATTCACATACACCAGACGGGGATTGACAGCAGCCAGGGCTGCAACAACTTCATTCTGGGCATAGGGCAGATCGTACGACTGACGGTCATGACCCTCACAGTCCTGATGACTGCTCTTGTTCAATCCACCTACGAAGATGACCACATCAGCCTGACGGGCTTTCTCGACAGCCTCCTGCAGGAGTTCTTCCTTCGAACGCATCTCATAGAGACTGCGACCTACGGTGACACCATTATAACTCTGTACGGTGTCGCCCACATAACCACGAGCATAATCGACCTCAGCATTGGCGAAACGCGCACGGATACCGTCAAGGGGAAGAATCTCCTTCTGCACCTTCAGCGAGGAAGAACCACCGCCCACAGTCATCATCTTGATAGCGTTCTCACCGACCACCAGAATCTTCTGCTTAGCTGTCGGATCTATAGGTAGCACCGGAGCTTTAGTCGCCTTCAGGGCCTCATTCTTCAACAGCACGATACCCTCCTGGGCAATCTTCAGCGCTGCCTCATAATGGCTCTCCGAACAGAGGAAACCAAAAGGCTTCTGACGGTTCATCGTCGTACGATAGAACAGGCGGAGCACACGGCGCACCTTGTCGTCGAGTTCCTTCGTCGTGTACTTACCCTGCTTGATCAGTTGCTTGTAGGCATCGGCCATAAAGTAGAGATCATAGGCATTGGTCTTGCCCATCGTCAGTCCGTCGGTCCAGGAACCGAACTCCAGGTCGAGTCCGTTCTCGATGGCCTCTTCGGTGTTGTGACAGCCGCCCCAGTCGGAGACAACTACACCATCGTATTGCCAATCACCCTTCAGGATCTGGTTGAGCATAATGTTATTGTGACAGTTGTGTTGGTTCTGATAAAGGTTGTAGGCGCCCATGATACCCCATGTGCCACCCTCAGTGACGGCAGCCTTGAAGGCTGGCAGGTAGATCTCATGGAGAGCACGGTCTGAGACGACGACGTTCACCTGATGGCGATACTCCTCGTCATTGTTCAGGGCATAGTGCTTCACACAGGCTGACACACCCTTCGACTGCAGACCTTTAATATAGGGCACGACCATGCGTGAGGCCAGATAGGGATCCTCACCCATGTACTCGAAGTTACGACCACCAAGGGGTGTACGATAGATATTCACACCAGGGCCGAGTATCATACTCTTGCCACGATAGAGGGCTTCCTCACCGAGGTTCTCACCGTAGAGGCGCGCCATCTCTGGATTCCAGGTAGCAGCCAGACAGGTGAGCGCAGGAAAGGCCACGCACGAGTCGTTGGTCTGACCAGCCTGTTCCCACTCGTCCCAGAGCACGTCAGGACGTACACCGTGAGGACCGTCGTCGGTCCACAGGTCGGGGAATCCGAGGCGCTTCACACCTGGACTGGAGAATTTCGACTGGGCATGTATCACTGCAATCTTCTCGTCGAGTGTCATCCGTGAAAGGGCATCCTCGATGCGCTGCTCCACGGGTTTGGTCTCGTCAAGATAGGTGGGCAACTGCTGCGCTTGAGCCGTCACCGTCATTCCTGCGGTCAGGAAAAGAGCGAATATCTTTTTCATTTTTGTCATATTTCAGGTTTTTAATTCCGACGGTGCAAAATTACGACTATTTTATATACCATAAAAGGACATATAAGTAAAAAAGTGGATGAGCGCCATTGTGCCAAAATCACAACGCGCTCATTATCTGACGATTAGAACAATCATCCAACAAAGAAAAAGTGGACGCTATATAAATGTGTGCGTTTTACACTTAACACCCTTCCTTATGCACAACTAAGTGTGGCAAGTGCTGTTGCAATCGACGTGGCGATCGTCGCCACCCACTTCAATACCGAAATAAAAACCTTCTTAGTCACCTTCATACTTCTTTTTACCTACGGATTTTACGGATTATACGGATTTTTCACTCTTCACTATTCACTATTCACTCTTCACTATTCACTCTTCACTATTCACTATTACCTTACTTAGTCTCCCTCGCCCGGTATGGTTGAGCCGTTGCCACCACCGGTCTGGCCGCCCTGCGTGTTACCACCCTGACTGCTGGTGTCGTCGGTCGTGCCGCCACCCTCGCTGTTGTCGGGGTTGATGATGCTGTTGATCTTCTCGGCAGCGGCCTTCGTCCAGCGGAAGGTTGCGTCGTTGTTCAGTTCCGCACGGGTGAAGTCGCCAGTGCTCTGAGCCAGCAGCTTCGCGCTCTTGATGGCATACTGCGCCTGCTTCGAGAAGTCGGGGTCGCTCCGACCGTCGGGACCGTACTTCGGGATGACTCCCAGACCACCCACCACCTTGTAACCCTGCTGCAGCAGCAGACCGTTGGCCTGCACCGAGCACTTAAAGATGGCCAGGTTGTCGATCTTCACCGTGTTGCCGTTCAGACATTGCTCACGGGTACAGTTCACGAAGTCGCGCAGGATCCCCTCGATAGTCCCCACGGAGAACGGTGTGTTGTGCTCCGCCATGTGCAGCGCCATGTCGTGGATGCTCATGGTCTTCTTGTACTCCACGTGGGCGTAGTACTTTCCGTAGCTCACCGACGTACGGTTGTTGTTCTTGAAAATGTTCAGTTCTAACATCTGATGGTTGAAATTAAGTTAAACATAGGCTTGTGTCATTGGATCCTTTTGACATCGCAAAGGTACTAAAAATATCAATACAATCCGGGAAATCCCCCCACCCGTCGTAAACCTAAAATCTCTCAAATACACGGAGGCTCCGCAGGAAAATTTGGTGCGTCCAAATTTCCAAGCGGAGCCTCTAAATTTTTGTGTAGCGCCTCAAAATTTCTCAGGCGGCATCGCTATCCTGGCGGCTGTGCTGACAGCTTTTGCAACAGTGCCCGCGCCTTCTCGCGCATCACCCACTTGTCGTGACCCTTCCGGGTGTGCAGCACGTAGTGGCAGTGGCGGCAGATCCGGCGCCGCGTGCCCGTCCTGTACAGCTCAAACTGCTCCTCCGGCAGTTCCTTACCACAGTTCCTGCAGATCATCATCACTATTCACTTTTACCTTTGAACATAGTTCAATATAGCCTGGTGACGGTTCTTCGTGGCATCGAGCAAGACCGAACAGTGGATCCATCGCGCCCCGAAGCGGTTGTACTCGAACAGCAGCTGATCGAAGTCGATGTTCTTGCGAATGAACTCGAAGTACTCGCGCCCCACCTCGATCGAGGGCAGGTGAATATCCATCGCCTCACCCGTGAGGTGCTTCGAGGCCCCTACCCCGCCGACGCCCTCGTTCACCTCCGGACAGCGGAAGCCGC
>Ga0256405_10001894_pt1 | contig 52981 bp, 32 predicted proteins | sample RumenRJG_02DNA_FD_189096 | JGI IMG/M metagenome (GOLD analysis project Ga0256405, IMG submission 189096) | Bovine rumen microbial communities from Lethbridge, Alberta, Canada - RJG_02 | ecosystem: Host-associated > Mammals > Digestive system > Stomach > Rumen | place: Canada: Alberta... | reverse complement strand
TGAGAAAATTTAAAAATTCTTGGCGGAGCCAAGCGGCAAAGCCGAGCGAAACATTAAAGAATATGACGAAGAGAGAAACCATTAAGTTCATCGTGCAGATGATTGCAAGTATCGCAACCGCGATTGTTACAGCACTGGGAGCCACATCGTGCATGGGCGTGTAGAACCAGAAGCAGACAGGCAAAAAAAAGTAACTACCCGCTTAACGGCGGGTAGTTACTTTTATTTCTTAGTATTCTTTACAGGGAATGTGAAATAGGTATCGGGATAAGGCTCATCTATTAGCGTGAAGTGCCACCACTCGGTGTCGAGCGGTTTGAAGCCGTGAGCCATCATGGCACGGCGCAGAATCATGCGGTTGGCAAACTGCTTGGCTGTGATTTTGCGGCCTGCAGGCGACTTTGAGTTATCGCCTGTGTACTCGCCAGTCTCAGGATTACCACAGAAGTCAGGATGACTCTCGGGACCGAACCAGTCGAACGTGCCGCCCATGTCGAGCTCCTTCTCGGCGTCCATGTCAAACAGGGTGAGGTCTACCGTAGAACCGCGGGAGTGTCCGCTCTTCTCGTAGATATACTCCTGCTCAAAGAGCACGCTCTTGTCGAGGTCGGGATAGAAATATTTCTTCATCAGCGTGTCGGGGATGTCGGCAGCCCAGCGTACAAAGTTGTCTACACCCTTCTGCGGGCGATAGGCATCGTAAATCTTCAGTCGGAATCCCAACTGTTTCACGTCGTCGCTAACGGCCTTCAGTGCCGATGCAGCCTGACGGGTAAGCATTGCCGTAGGCTCCTCGTAGCCATCAATACGCGTGCCCACAAAGTTGTAGGTTCCATAATAGCGGATTTCGAGGATAGCATCGGGCACAACATCAGTCAGCATCACGAAATCACCACTATCGCTGGAAGCATCTTCCTCTGTGTCACTACAAGAGCCGCAAAAACCAACAAAGATGGCGGCCATCATCCATAGTTTAAAACGTTTCATTTTAGCAGTATATATTGTAAAAGGTTAATATTTCTGCTGCAAAAGTAATAAATATTTTATTATTCATCGCATTTTTAAAAAAAAATTGCGTAAAAGTTCTTTTTCTTTAGTATCAAAAAAAAGAGCTTGCATCACTGCAGGCTCTTTTTTTACTACGTGCATTTCTGGTAGAATTACTCGCTCGACCCAAAGGGTCGCTTGCATAAAGCAAGAATTACTAACTAATATCAACTATGTATGTACCTAAAACAATTGTTATGTATGAGTATGAAACCTTATTTCTCTAGTTTAAAAGCGTATTTGGTTGAGAGCTTGTCGGATGCTGTTCCAATCAATGCCTCATATTTGCCTGCATCGGCACGCCACTGGCTGGTGGCCTCGTCGTAGTAGCTCAGAGCATCGGCTCCGATGGTAAGCGTTACGTTGCGAGTCTCGCCTGGCTGCAGATAAACCTTCTGGAAGGCCTTGAGTTCCTTCACGGGGCGAGCCACCTTGCTGTCCTTGGGCGAGATATAGAGCTGAACAGTCTCGCTACCAGCCACCTTGCCAGTGTTGGTTACGGGGACGGTGATGGTCATCTGGGTGGTGGGTGTTAGGTGTTGGGTGTTGGCTGATACCTTGCCCAACTCAAATGTGGTGTAGCTCAGACCGTGACCGAATGCGAAGAGTGGTTTGAGTTTCTTGGCATCGGTATAACGGTAGCCCACGTAGATGCCCTCCTTGTACTCCTCGTCGATAATCTTGTAATCCTCGCGCCATGTGCCGGGATAGCTCTTGGTGGCGTGTGCGCCGCACTGGTCGAGCGATGCATACCATGTGAATGGCAGCTTGCCCGATGGGTTAACGTCGCCAGCCAGAACCGATGCGATAGCCTCGCCAGCCTCGCTGCCGATGAACCATGCCTGAACCACGGCAGGCACCTTCTGAATCCAAGGCAGGGCAGCACCGTTACCTGAGATATTGACGTAAACCAGACGTGGGTTAACCTTGAGGATAGCCTCGATAACCTCGTTCTGTGCGTATGGCAGGTCGTAGCTCTGGCGGTCGTGACCCTCGCAGTCCTGATGGTCGCTCTTGTTCAGTCCGCCCACGAAGATCACCACGTCGGCCTGCTTAGCCTTCTCAGCAGCCTCGGCAGTGAGCTCGGCCTGAGAGCGAGTCTCGTAGAGCGAGCGGCCCACGGTAACGCCATTGTAGCTCTGAACGGTATCGCCCACGTAGCCACGGGCGTAGTCCACATCTGCACAACAGAACCTAGCCTTGATGCCATCCAAGGGCAGGATCTCCTTCTGAGCCTTGAGCGATGAAGAACCACCGCCTACGGTCATCATCTTGATGGCGTTCTCGCCTACCACCAATACACGTTTAGTTTTCTGAAGATTGAGAGGCAACAGAGTTTCACCCTTTAACTCTTTCACCTTTTCATTCTTCAGCAGCACAATACCCTCCTGCGCTATCTTCAGTGCAGCATCGTAGTGACTCTCGCTGCAAAGGAATCCGAAAGGCTTGTTGCGTTTCATGGTGGTGCGGTAGAAAAGGCGCAGCACACGGCGCACCTTCTCGTCCAGCTCCTTAGTAGTATATTTTCCTTCCCTGATAAGCTTCTTGTAAGGAAGCGCCATATAGTAGTTGTCGTATGCGTTGGTTGCACCCATGGTGAGACCATCGGTCCATGAACCGAACTCAAGGTCGAGTCCGTTCTTGATAGCCTCCTCAGTATCGTGACATCCGCCCCAGTCGCTTATCACCACACCGTCGAAACCCCAGTCCTTCTTCAGAATCTTGTTGAGCATGGTTGCGTTGTGGCAGTTGTGCACACCCTGATAGAGGTTGTAGGCACCCATGATGGCCCATGCCCCACCCTCCTGAACGGCAGCCTTGAAGGCAGGCAGATAAATCTCGTGCAGAGCGCGGTCGCTTACTACCACGTTAACCTGATGGCGATACTCCTCGTCGTTGTTCAGCGCGTAGTGCTTTACGCAGGCAGCAACGCCCTTCGACTGTAGTCCCTGAACGTAGGGCACCACCATGCGCGATGCCAGCCAAGGGTCTTCGCCCATGTACTCGAAGTTACGTCCGCCCAGTGGTGTGCGATAGATGTTAACACCAGGGCCCAGCATCACACTCTTGTTGCGATACAATGCCTCTTCGCCTAAACTCTCGCCATACAGGCGTGCCAGACTGGGGTTCCATGTGGCTGCCAGACAGGTAAGCGCAGGGAAAGCCACACACGAGTCGTTGGTCTGTCCAGCCTGCTCCCACTCGTCCCAAAGCACGTCGGGACGTACTCCGTGAGGACCGTCGTCAGTCCACAGATCGGGGAATCCCAAGCGTTTTACGCCAGGACTTGAAAACTTACTCTGCGCGTGGATCACGGCAATCTTCTCGTCGAGCGTCATACGGCTCAGTGCATCGTCGATGCGCTGCTCGATGGGTTTACTCTCGTCGAGATACACGGGTAGACTCTGTGCCTGAGTGGTGGCTGATGCGCCTAACAGGAGTGCTGACATGATGATCTTTTTCATTATATAATCTTTAATTCTCAATATTCAATGTTCAATCCTTCATCCCCATACTCTGTATGTACTCCGTCTGGGGTTTGCAGTTCTCAAAGCGGCAGTTCTTTGCAAACTCGCTGAGCAGCTTGCGGAACTCAGCCTGGTTGGGGCGTGCCTCGCGCCATTCCTGATAGGTGTTGCGCGATGTCTCTGAGTACTTCACCACGATGCTGTCCCAACCCTCAGGGCGCTGAATGCCCATCATGCACGAGTTGTCAACCTTCTTGTATGGCCAGAATGTGTAGCCGATGTTGTTCTCCTTCAGCACCTTCACAAAGTCGGACTGCCACTCCATGGTGTTATGTCCGAACTCGCCCATGTACATCGGACGGTTGATAGAGTCGCGGAAGTTGATGTAGTGTGTGATAGCCTCCTTGGTGGCAGGTCCGCCGTAGCGATGGCAGGTGTACATCAGTTTATCGTCGTAGCTGGCATCGTCGAGCATCCAGAAGAAGCTGTTCCAGTGGGCTCCGCCCAGCAGGATGATGTGGTTCTGGTCTACATCGCGAATAGCCTTCACACATTTCTTATATAGAGGCTGCAGCAGCTGGTAGAGCGAATCGCGGTTTTCAAAATAGTGTGCGATGGGCTCGTTCATCAGCTCGTAGCCGAGAATAGTCGTCTCCTTGCGATAGCGGAATGCTATCTCACGCCAGATGCGACAGAACAGCTCCTGACTCTTCTCGCTCTCGAACAGCCATGGATATCCATGTCCGTCGTCGATATTGTCGCCTGTCTGTCCGCCTGGGCAGTCGTGCATGTCAAGTATAAGATAGAGGTTGTTTGCCTTGCACCAGCTCACCACCGAGTCGATGCGCTGGTAGCCGTCTTTCTTGCCAGTCAAGCCCATATAATCCTCATCAGTGAAGAGTTTGTAGTTAAAGGGCAGTCGGATGGTGTTGGCACCCTGCTGAGCAATGAAATCGATATCGGCCTTGGTAACGTAGTTGTCCTTGAACTGCTTCCAGAATTCGGCAGTAAAGTCAGGGCCTACGGCCTCCTTCATCATCAGGTCGATCATCCAAGCCGAGTTGGTACGTCCGAAACCGAACATATATCCCTCGGGGTTAAGCCAGTTTCCAAGATTCGTTCCTTGTATCAACAGCTTCTCGCCGTTGGGTTTGATAAGGTCGTGACCGCTGATGGTCACAAATCCCTTCGCGCCCTTTTGCCCGCCACCTGCAGTGCAGGCAGCGAGTAAAAGCACGATGAGATATAAGAAAGTTTTCTTCATAATTTACTTTTTCTGGAATACTCGTACATAGTCTACTTCCATGGTGCATGGCAGTGCGCTCTCGTCTACACCCTGAGCGCCACCCCAGTCGCCTCCCCAAGCAAGGTTGAAGATGATGTAGAATGGGTCGTCGTAGGGCCAGTCGTCGCGACCAAGACCGCGGTTGTCGTAGCTCAGCTGTACTTTTCCGTCAACATAAGTAGTGATATTCTTTGCTGTCCAAAGAATGGCATAAGTATGGAACTCGCCCTCAGCACCTGGACACTTCATTTCGTGAGTAACCTGGGTGTTGTTTGAGTGAACATGCGCATTGGCGTGCAGACTTGACGACACGTAGTCGGGGTGATAACCCACCTCCTCCATGATATCAATCTCGCCATCGGCGGGCCACGACTTGAAGTTTACAGGCATCATCCAGAAGGCAGGCCATGTGCCCTTGCCCTTTGGCAGTTTGATGCTGGCCTCGATGTAACCGTAGGTCCAACCGCTCTTCTGCTTGGCATACACACGACCAGAGTAAATCTTACCATTCTCCTTGCGTGCAGTGATGCGCAGGGTGCCGTTCTTCAGCTCTGTCACCAACTGGCCCTCGGGCGTCTTGTGGTTCACGTAGTTCTGCAGTTCGTGGTTCACCCAGCCAGAGTTTTTCACCTCGTGGGTCCAGTCCTCTGGATTGAGTTCTGGTCTGGAAACGCCATTCTCATTAGGCGCATAGCCATAATTACCATCAAACTCATCGTGCCAAACCAGTGAATAACCATCAGGTGCATTGTAGGCAGGCTTTGCAGCAGCTGCCTGAGTCACAGAGATGTTCTTACGGGCTGTTCCCGACATAATGATGACGTTACCTGTACGCTCCGTGGTATTAGGATTCTCGTCGATGGTCACAGCCACCGCATTGTTTGCATACTGAGCCGTGGCTTTCACGAAGTCGCCATCGGTATAAACACCCCACTCTTTTCCTGTGGTGGTAACGTTAATCGTGTAGCTGCCTCCTGCGGCAGGTGCGCTGATAGTCTCCTGCGATACGGTGATCGTTGGAGCAGCGGGCTGTGGGTCATCGCTGCCCCCACCGCAGCCAGTAAAGACTGCGGTGAGTGCGAGCAATAGAGTGTTAAACATGTAACGTTTCATTAATTATTCAATTATTGAGCTTTTTCAAAGATAATATCCTTAATAGTGATCTTAGTACCAATTGGTGAACCACCGAAGTCGAAGAACAATGACAGTGCGTGAGCATCATTCTTTGGCAGAGTTACGCCAGTTGCCTTGTAAACAAATGGCTCATCAGCCTTAACGTCGTGACGATCAGCAAAGTAGAAGTTATCATCGTGCTTAGCGCCATCTTCATCGGTCTCTGTCAGTTTGATGGTAACACCATTGCAGTCAGCGTCGGCAACCAGTGTGCACTGGAAGTTGTAGACGTCGTTCTGAGCAGTTGACAATGTGGTGTTGATTGGGAACTGACCCTGCCACTGGCTTCCACCCATTCCCTCAGGGATAGTGAGTGTCCACTCCTTGCCGTTCTGGCTCCATGCGGGATCAGCAATCTGGCTCCAGCTGTCGTTAGCAAACCAAGGTGTTACGCTGATGAATGCATCGCCAGCATCAACGCTCTTCCACAGGTTGTTGGCATCGTCGTAGTTCATCTCAACGCTCTCTTCGAAGTAGATCTTGCTAATCTTCACATTAGCACCGATTGGTGAACCACCGAAGTCGAAGAACAATGAGAGTGCGTGAGCGTCATTCTTTGGCAGTGATACGCCCTCGGCTTTGTAGATGTATGGTACATCAGCCTTAACCTCATGGCGATCGGCAAAGAAGAAGTTATCATCGTGCTTAGCGCCGTCTTCATCGGTCTCAGTAAGCTTGATGGTTACGCCTGGCAGATCAGAATCGCTCTCAAGAACTACATAGAAGTTGTACTTCTTGTCCATCTTAGCAGTAAGCGTGGTGTTGATTGGGAACTGACCCTGCCACTGGCTTCCACCCATTCCCTCAGGGATAGTGAGTGTCCACTCGCCATTCTCATGCTTCCATGTTGGATCAGCAATCTGGCTCCAGCCGTCGTTAGCAAACCAAGGTGTTACGCTGATAAATGCATCGCCAGCTTCTACTGCCTTCCAGAGGTTAGCGCCTGATGCAGGATCCCAGTCCATCTTAGGAGCGTCAGGACCGTCGCCACCCTCAGGTACTACGGTACCATCGTCGTCGGCGTGGTTCTTCAGCACGATGTTAGAAACGTTGATAGTAGTAGCCTCGGCAGCATGACCAAAGTCGAATACCACCTTAACCTTTTCAAGATCCTTACCAGCTACATCGCTAACCCAGAATACAACGTCCTGACCTGCCTTCAGTGATACATCGGCTACGTCGATGATAGCATCAGCATCAGCCTCGTTAGTTACCTTAACGGTCACACCGTCGATATCCTTATCTGCATTGAAGATGACAGAGAAGTCATAGTTATTAGTAGCAGAGATATTGATGTCGGTATGCAGGTGGAACTGAGCCTGCCAGCGATCGTTACAAGCATCGGGCACTGTTACAGTGTAGTCGTTGTTACCACCAGTGTAGCCAGCTTCCATCTCGCCTGTGCGCTCTGTGCCCCAACCTGGGTTGAAGTAGAAGGTAGCGTTAGGCGTGATGCCCTTCCACATATTGAAGTCGCTGCTTGCATCGAAACCGCTCTCCTCTACGTTGCGTACGTCAGCCTCTGATGTGAGGATGAAGTGCCATGCAATGCTGCGGTCAGGTGTCTCGTAAACCAGCACCATCTTCTTACCAGTGAGGCTCTCGATGCGGAACTTAGGATTTTCGTACTGAGCATCGCTTGAGATATATGGGAATGCGGTGTTAGCGGCCAGCTGGATGTAGGTCTGCTTGGTTACGTTGCCATCGGCATCCTCCCAGTCGTAAACCTCGAAACTCCAAGAAGACTCCTGATTACCAATCTCAGCGTCGAAGTCGGCAGGCTCGCTACCCCACTTTGTTGTACCAGTGTTGACATAAGTCTTACCATCGTCACCAGCGTTGTAGTTGAAGCCACCTCCCTTGCGGGTTGTTGCGGTGAAGGTGATGCGGTCGTCGTAAACGCCGAAGTCCTTCTTATCGTCAGGCTGAGCAGCCCACCACTCAGTACCAGTTGTGCCGGCAGGGCCACAACCCATGTGAGCCACCTCTTTGCGGGCAATACGCCACTCCTTGTCACAAATCTTACGGAACTCAGAGCTGTAGTCAACCTTAGTCTCGTTGAAAGTGAATGTCTTGCTGATAGTGCTCTGGCTGAAGCCATTGCGGTTACCAAGCTTCATCTCGATGGTATAGGTACCAGCCTCAGGGTTCTGATAACCTACCTCTTGCAGGGTAGAATAGGTATTACCATTGATAATCCATACAGGATATGTACCAGCCTGTGGTGTGAAAGTGGCAATCATCTGGTTGGTCTCCTGGTCAACGGTCATGTTGAAGTCAGCACCATTGAGCGAAGGAATGCCATTGGGGTCTGCGCCGTCGAACTTGTCGGGCGAGCAGGCTGTCATCATCGCGCCTGCTACCAGCGCTCCCATTGTATATTTAAACAGATTCTTCATAATCTTATAATTTTTGCATTTTTACATTATTGCATTTTTACATTTTAGTAGTTGTTCTGCACCAGTGTTGGGTCAGCATCAAGCTCGCTCTGAGAGAGAGGTATGTGCTTTTTGCTTGGTGTCCAGGTGTTAGTGCGATAGCCGTAGATATCGGGCACAAGCTTCAGAGTAGCCTTCTCGGTAGCACCACTGATACCCTCGGCACGTACTAGGTCGAAGTAGCGCTTGCCCTCGCCGCAGAACTCGAGGTGACGCTCGTTCAGGATGTCGTCGATTGATACGCCGTTCAGATCAGGCAGACCTGCACGATTGCGAACCTCGTTTACATAACCTGTAGCCTCGGCAACGTTTCCGCCAGTCTGCAGAATCAGCTCAGCAGCGTTAAGCAGAGTCTCGGCATAACGATAGATGCGCTTGTTGTTATTGTAGTTCAGGTTCTTTGATGTTGGGCAGTCCTGATTGTTAGCGCTCTGTGGACGATACTTACCGTGCCAGATGTGAGTGTCCTGATAACGCTCGGTGTATGTGTAGCCACGAACGTCCCAGCAGGTTACATCGCGACGCTTATCGTTCTCGGCATACATGTTGTAGGTCTCCACACGCATAGGCAGGAAGCCCCAACCGTCGTTACCGCTGTCCCAGCCTTCGCCGCCACCCCAGCCGTTAGGCGAGCAGAGTGTAGGGAATACGGTACCACCTGCATGCAGTGGTGTGCCCCAGTCGCGCTGGGCGTTATCGTCGTCGTAAGTAATCTCAAAAATGCTCTCTGAGCACATCTCACCGTTCTCTGAGAACAGATCCTTGAAGTCAGGATTCAGACTGTAGTTGCTGTCGCTGATAATCTGCTTCATGTAGTTCAGAGCAGTTGGGTAGCGTGCAGAGTCGTTCTGGTACATTACCATCTCGGCATAGAGCATGTAAGCCATAGCCTGACTTACGCGACCCTCGTTGGCAGCATCCCAGCGCATAGGCAGCACGTTAGAGGCGATGATATCCTCGAGCTCAGGCAGCAGGTTTGCATAAATCTCATCAGCAGTAATCTGTGGGGCTGTGTAAGGCTCAGTCAGGTTCTCCAGATAGAAGGGAACATTGCCGTAGTAGTGCCACAGAATATTATAATAGTACACGCGGAGCAGACGAGCCTGCATCTCGTACGATGTGCGGTTCTTTTCGTTGCCGCCACCCCATGAGCAGTACTTAATCACGTCGTTACAACGCTTGATACCGCTGTAGAAGTCGCCCCAAAGGGTACCCAGCGTGTTGTTGCCGTCGCCCTCAAAGTTGAAGAGCTTATGCCAGTGCTGGTTGTCGCTGATGCTTGAACCACCTACCCAGAAGTCGTCGCCCATAATCTCGGCATCGCAAGTCAGGTCGTTGTAAGCTGTTCCGTCCCAGTCGGGCCAGTGCAGCGGTGCGTAGGCCGATGTGCATGCCTCACTCAGGTGCTCGTCGGTCATGTAATACTCCTCCAGAGGCTCACCAGTAGGATTCTGCACCTCCAGGAAACTGTCCTTACAAGCAGTCAGCGAAACGGCTACCACTCCAGTGAACAGTACTTTATATATCTTATTATTCATAATGCTTCAATTTTTTAAATTTGTCACTTTTTCTCTTTTTTCACCTTTTCACCATTACAGTGAGAGGTTGAAACCTACAGTAAAGATGCGAGCCTGTGGATAAACTCCGTAGTCGACACCCATAGATGTGCTGCTGGTACCGATTTCAGGATCGAATCCCCAGTACTTAGTCCAAGTGAAGAGGTTCTCAGCACGTACATACATGCGGAAGCGCTCTACGTTCACCTTCTTTGTCAGGTTGCGTGGCAATGTGTAACCCAGAGAGATGTTCTTCAGACGCAGGTAAGTACCATCCTGTACGTAGATGTCGCTAACCACCCAGTTCTTAGAGTCGCCCAGCTTCAGCATAGGAATCTTGTTAGATGTGCCCTCGCCGGTCCAGCGCTGCAGCACCCAAGTAGGATAGTTACCCGATGCGATATCCTGACGCCATGTTGCATCGAAGATGTCGGCGCCGATAACACCCTGGAAGAATACGTTGAAGTCGAAGCCCTTCCAATCAGCATTCAGGTTGAAACCGTAAGTCCAGTCAGGAGTTGGCTTACCAATCTTAGTACGGTCGTCGCTGTTGATAACGTTGTTGCCGTCTGTATCCACGAAGATCAGGTCGCCTGGAACCGATGTCGTGCCGTACTTAGCGTTGTAGGCATCAGCCTCAGCCTTGTTCTGCAGCACACCGGCTGTTTTGTAACCATAGAAGAATGGGAAAGGCTGTCCGTTCTCGGCACGTGTACCACCATCGCTGAACTGAGAGATACCATAGTTCAGGAAGCCAGTGTCGTTACCCAGATTCTTCAGCTTGTTCTTCAGATAAGAAGCGTTACCCTTCACTGCGAAGTGAGCGTCGCCGATGTTCCACTTGTAACCAAGCTCGAACTCGATACCGCTGTTCTCCATGTCACCTACGTTACCGATAGGTTTAGTCTCACCTACGTACGATGGGATAGGCATAGTCATCAGCATGCCGTTAGTTCTCTTGATATAGTAGTCGACAGTAAATGTCAGTTTGTTGTTCCAGAAACCGAAGTCGAGACCCAGGTCGGTCTGCTCTGACTCCTCCCACTTCAGGTTCTCGTTAGCCAGACCGTTAGCCTTTGAACCGTAGTTCATCACGCCCTGACGACCGAAGTAGTAGTTGCTTGTACCACCGGTAGTAGTAAGTACGGTGTAGCGGAAGTCACCGATGTTCTCGTTACCGTTCTTACCCCAACTTGCACGGAACTTCAGGTTTGACAACCAGTCGCGTGTGCTCTCCATGAACTTCTCGTTCATGATGTTCCAACCGATAGAGAATGATGGGAATACACCATACTTGTGGTTTGAACCGAAGCGGCTTGAACCGTCGCGACGGATAGTTCCCTGGAACATGTACTTCTCGTCGTAGTTGTAGCTCAAACGAGCGAAGAGAGAAGCCAGACGGTGCTCAACGTATGGGCCACCCCAACCGCCTACCAGGCTCTTCACGCCGGTAATCTTACCGTCGGCATCAACAGTTGTCTCGATGTCGCCGCCAGTGGTGTAGTTGATGTATGGCTTGTTGATGTTAATCAGATTCCAGTGAGAAGCACCTACGTTGTCGCCGTAGTACTTCAGTGCGCTCTGGCCCAGCACGACACCGATGGTGTGCTTGCCGAAGGTCTTGTCGTAAGTCAGCGTGTTCTCCACCTGCCACTGAGTGCTGTTAGCCTTCTCAGCCGATGCAGATGTGTGGTCGCTGTTGTTGTTACCGCTCAGGTAGTACTTAGTCAGTGTAGCACTCTCGCTGCCCCAGAAGCTCTGCTCAGCGCTCCAAGAGAAGTGGTACTTCAGGTTGTCCCACAATTGTAGGTCGATGCTGAACTTAGGCATGAACTTGTGGCTCCAGCCCTTCGATGGGTTGCGCTGCATCAGGGCGATTGGGTTGTTCTGCTCCTGATAAGAGCCTACATAGTTAGGAATGGTGTAAGGATTGCCACTGGCGTCGCGATACAGATCGTAAGCAGCGTAGCGGTCAATCATGTCCTGAGCCACTGCACCAGTAAGAGTTACAGGCAGTGTTGGAGCCAGATACAGAGCTGAACCCAATGGAGAACCCCATGTAGAGTTAGCGTCGATACCTGTGCTATGTGTACGCATATAAGAAAGGTTAGCGCTGATGTCGAGTTTGTTCAGGAATGAGCGCTCCTTTGAATCATCGAAAATGTTGAACTGATTGTTCGAACGGATGGTCAGACGGTCGTAGTTACTCTGTCCGTAGTTACCACCTACGATACCCTCCTGAGTGTAGTAACCCATTGAGAGATAGTAGTTTACCTTCTCAGTAGCACCGCTAACCGATACGTCGTGCTGACTTACAGGTGCGTTGTCGTTGAACAGCAGCTCCTGCCAGTTGGTGCCGTAACCGTTAATCTTCTGGCCGTTAGCGTCGATCAGGTTGTATGGGTCGGCATACAGAGGAGCCTGTCCACCGTTCACATACTTCTCGTTCTGCAGGATAGCATAGTCGGTAGCACTTGTAACGTCGCGCTTTCTCCATGCGGTCTGCCAGCCGTAGCTGAAGTTGTAGTTAATCTGAGCCTTACCAACCTTACCCTTCTTGGTGGTAACCAGGATAACACCGTTGGCTGCACGCGCACCGTAGATGGCACCCGATGCTGCGTCCTTCAGTACCTCGATACTCTCGATATCGTTAGGGTTAACGCTCTCCAGACCGTACTGGTCGGCAGGCATACCGTCGATAATATAGAGCGGGTTGGTATCATTAATAGTACCTGTACCGCGCACGCGAATCATTGACTGTGCACCAGGCTGTCCTGAAGCCGATGTAACGTTTACACCAGCGGCCAGACCTTTCAGTGCATCATCTGCACGCAGACGAGTCTTACCCTCCAGATCCTCGGCGCTAACCTTGGCGATAGAGGCTGTTACCACGCTCTTCTTCTGCACGCCGTAACCGATAACCACTACGTCCTGCAGTGTCTGTGCGTCTTCACGCAGAGTAACACGCATGCCGCTGGTGGCTTTCAGTTCCTGACTAACGTAGCCAATGTAACTAATCACGATGGGTGTACCCTCCTTCACCTTGATGGTGAACTTACCATCAAAGTCGGTAATAGTTCCGTTCTGAGGATTACCCTTCTCAACGATCGAGGCGCCGATCACGGCTTCGCCCTGGTCGTCAATCACAGTGCCCGAGATTCCCTGGGCCCAAGATGTCATTGCCACCATTAGTGCCAATAGCATCATCATAAACCTGCTTTTCTTCATACTTTGGTTTTATTAAATGTTAATTATAAGTTAGAATGTACCGTTTGGTTTTTTCCTGCCGCAAAATTAGTATAAAAAATAACGCGTATCGCGCACCACAGCTCTAAAAGTGGATTGTCTCACGCCATCATTTTTGTTAAACACCTCATATTCAGCCACTTGCGTTTTGCATGTCTCATCAAAAGAGTGGACTAAATATAGAGGTGTATTTTATACATTTTGGCTAATTTTAGCTAAATTTTTAGTGTCTAAAAAACCCTTCATTTTGTTGCGCGTTGCAGTGTTGCAGTTCAAAAATTGATAAAACCTTAAAAACTTGCATAGTTTCAAAATAATTGATTATCTTTGCAGCCGGAAACCTAAGAATGAAAGATAAACTTTGTGGAAAAGGCAAGCGACTTCTACAGATTGCGCGAATACTATAATGAGAACATAGCAAAGGAGTTTGCCAAAATGATGGAGAATGGAAACCTTACCAGCAATTACGACAGCTTAGCCAACTCGCGGGAAATGGCCGGGGACCTGCGCTTTATAAGCGCCACAAGAGCACGAATACTGATGCAAGAATACAGGGCGTGCAGAATGCTGGCAAACGTGAGCGACGAGGAGATGGAGGCCTACTACGAGAGCCGAATGAAACTGGAGGATGAGATAATGCACAACGAAAAAGAGCGAGCCGTGCTCGACTCGCTCATAAAGGATAGAAAGGTGATAAGAGATAAACTGGAGAAAGCCTACCAGAAAGGCAGGCTAAAACGCCAGAAATAAGGTTTTTATTTCTTAGCGCCAGCTCCGATAACCTTTGAGATGTCCATCATCATGCCGCCATTGCCGGTCATGATCTGAGGCATCTTACCGTCCCACTTCTCGATCATATCCTCTTGCACAATCATTGGCGAGAGGCTGGCTGCGATGGTGCGGTTGTAATAAGCCTCGGCATCGGCCTTAATCTTCATGGCCTTAGCATTACCCTCGGCCTTGGCTACGGCAATCTTAGCGTTGGCCTCAGCCTCCTTAACCTCGTTCTCGGCCTTAAGAGCACTCTGGATGGCGGTGTTCTTGGCATCGATCATCGACAACAGTGATGATGGAGGGGTGATCTTACTGGTGAACTCCTCAACAAGGAAACCCTCGCTCATTAGCGACTTCTCAAGGCGTGCGCGGACGTCGCGCTCGAAGTTGGCGCGGTTTGACATGAGCGAATCGCTGGTGTACTGGTTGGCGCAGGTACGGTAGGCCTCGTAGATACAGGTGCGGATATAGCCCTCTTCAAGGTCTTTTACGCCTACACGATACTTAGTGAAGATATCGCAGGCCTTATCGGGATTGATGCGATAGGCGATAGTGGGGTCCATCTCGAAGAGCGAAGCATCCTTGGCGTTAACAGAGAACGTCTCGTACTGCTTACGCTGGGTAAAGGTGGGATAGGTGAACACATTGGTGGTGATGGGGTTATAGAACACCCAACCCTTACAGGTGCCCTCTACTCCACCGTAGTCTTGCTCGTTGAGCGACCACTTGTGGAAACGGATACCAACCTCACCAGAGTCGACAACTGTGCAACATGTGGCGAAGAGTATAAAGATAAGTGCAATGGCACCGCCACAATACGCGAGAACGCGATAATAGGGTTTTACTGAATCCATTTTATTCATATAATTTTCGTTTTATATTGATTACTTTTCGAGTTTCTGAAGGTTTATCCACTGACTCTTGTGACCCTTCTGCAACAGGCGGGCACGCTCTACAAGCATGAGACTGGGCAGATCGTTGAGACTGCCGCTGGGCGACGAGGCATCGAGATAGGCCTTGCTACCGCCCGGCAGGATGACGCCAACGAGGAAGGTGGAAATCTTACGGATAGATGGGAAGTTATAAGGCAACATGCCAAGGTCGCGCGTGCGCAGCAGCACAGGGGTGGCAGTGACGCCTACCTCGGCCAGCGACTGGATGAGCAGCAGGTTGATATCGGCATTGCTACCCTCGCCCTTCTTGAGTGTCTCGGCTGGCGAGGCAGGAGCAAGGGCGTATTTGCCATTCCACTTCACCTTGCTCATCACGAGCTTGCACACAGCCTCAACACGCTGGCGCTGATACTCCATCGACGGGATATCGCTGGCCTTGAGCTCGGCTGCCAGAGGACTGTGGTCGTTCAGGCGCTTGCCCAGTTCGTCGCTATCCAGAATCATCGCATCTACCTGATCCCACGTCTTGGCATAGTCCATGGCACCATTGCCGCGGATACTGAAGCGCTTCAGCTCGGTGATGATGCCTGCGCTGTAGTCGTTTACATTCCAAATGCCATCGAGCTTGGGGATGGCAGCGAGGTTGCGCCCCACGCACACATAGTGATTGGTGTTGACCACCGATGCTGCTGCCAGCGGGTCGCTCTCGAGTTTATAGCGCAAGGTGCCAGTGGTGCAGCTGCAAGAAAGGCGCTGGATGCCCTGCTCCTCCATGTTGAACAACAGGTAGTTAGGTATGTTCATGTCAAGCTTGGCATAAACCACGGGGATGTCGCACTGGGCATACCAGTCGCGCAGCTGCCAGAAGAGCTGGCTGTGGATGGTGTACTCGTACTCGATGACGGTGCCCGCCTTTACGTTAGGCACGGTGAACTCAAGCTGATAGTCGGTATCGCTGAGCTTGGTAGTCTTCACGTCGCTCTTCTTCATGTTAGTCTTCACCACCTTGCTGCCCTCCAGATTGAAGGCAGTGGCCTTGAGGTCTTCGATGCTCTCATCGGTATAGCTGCCCACACTGTTGTCGAGCATGGAGCCTGCGGCATCGTTGAACACAGCACTGCTGGCGCTACCCATTTCGAACACCATGCCCTTGAGCGACATATGCGAAGAGTCTAAGCGGTTGGCGCCTGTCACATTCTTATTAAATGGCACTACTACCTTGGCGAAACGCTCGCCACCGGGCTGGAGCACCTTGATACGGCATTTTTCGTGATAATCCACTATATAGCCATTGAACTCAACGGTGTATTCTACATCCGTGAGGCGGCACAGAACCACGGCATCGGCCTTGGGGTCGGCCTCGTAGGTAGTCATCTGCATTTCTTCCTTAGTGGGTTTACCGAACTTCATATTCACGTCGGCAGCGTTAGCTGTTGCAAAAGGCAGAGCTAAGAGTACAAACAGTTTTAAAAGATTTAGTTTCATTTTGTAATTCAAAAATATGATTGATAACGGGTGCAAAAATACAAAAAATCTGCGAATCAGAGAGAGATTTATGGAAAATTTTATATCTTTGCATGCGAATATGGAAGCAGTAACTAAAATACCACAGGAGTGGAACAAGTTTTACCTGAAGGACGTGTCGTTTGTGAACCTGATGACACGACGCATCTTCAACGTGCTTATTGTGGCTAACCCCTACGACGCATTCATGCTGGAGGACGACGGCCGTGTGGACGAGAAAATCTTCGACGAGTATATGGAGCTGGGTATGCGATACCCACCCACGTTTACACAGGTATCGACTACGGAAGAAGCCAACAAGGTGCTGCATACCACAGATATCGATCTGGTGATATGTATGCCTGGTAATGCGGACAACGACGCATTCACAGTGGCGCGCGAGATAAAGGTGGAACACCCCAACATACCTTGCGTGGTACTTACCCCATTCTCGCACGGTATCACAAAGCGAATACAAGATGAGGACATGAGCGTGTTCGACTACGTGTTCTGCTGGCTGGGAAACACCAACCTCATCATGTCGATCATAAAATTGATTGAGGACAAGATGAACATCGAGCACGACATCAAGGAGGCTGGCGTGCAGATGATCATGCTGGTGGAGGATAACATACGATTCTACTCTTCAGTGCTGCCTAACCTATATAATTATATATTGGCGCAGAGTAAGCGATTCTCGACTGAGGCACTGAACCCGCACGCTGCTGCACAGCGCAAGCGCGGACGCCCAAAGGTGGTGCTGGCCACTACCTACGAGGAGGCAATGCAGCTGTATGAGAAGTATCACGAGAACACGCTTGGAGTGATTAGTGATACCCGATTCCCCTTGCAGACACACGAGGGCCGACTGAGCCACGTGGAGGAGGGCGACCCAGAGGCTGGACTGAAGCTGCTGCGCGAGATACGCCGCCGCGATGAGTACGTGCCACTGATACTCGACTCATCGGAGATAGCCAACAAGGAGAAGGCCGAGGCTGAGGGCTTCCATTTCATAGATAAGAACTCGACAAAGATGAACGTTGACCTGCACCACCTGATGGAGGAACACATGGGATTCGGCGACTTTATCTTCCGCGACCCAAAGACCAAGGAAGAGGTGGCACGCGTGTCCTCGCTGAAGGAACTGCAGGACAACATCTTCAAGATACCACGCGACTCGATGCTGTATCACGTATCGCGCAACCACATGAGCCGCTGGCTCTGCGCGCGCGCCATCTTCCCCGTTTCGGCATTCCTGAAACACGTGACGTGGCACAAGCTGCAGGACGTGGATGCCCACCGACAGATTATCTTCGACGCCATCGTGCAGTATCGCCGTATGAAGAACATCGGCGTAGTAGCCGTGTTCGACCGTCTGAAGTTCGACCGCTACGCCCACTTCGCCCGTATCGGCGAGGGGTCGCTAGGAGGAAAAGGCCGCGGTCTGGCATTCCTCGACCGGGTGATTAAGCGCCACCCGGAGCTGAACCAGTATGAACAGGCACAGGTACAGATACCAAAGACGGTGGTGCTGTGTACAGACTTCTTCGACGAGTTTATGGAGAAGAACAACCTGTGGACCATCGCGCTGAGCGACGCAAGCGACGAGGAGATACTGCAGCACTTTATGAGGGCTCAGCTGCCCGACTCGCTGATAGCCGACTTCTTCACATTCTTCGACGCTGTGAAGAGTCCTATCGCCATACGTTCGAGCTCGTTGCTGGAGGACAGCCACTATCAGCCGTTTGCCGGTATCTACTCTACCTATATGATTCCGTATCTCGACGATAAGTACGAGATGCTGCGAATGTTGGCCTGCGCAATCAAGGGCGTGTATGCATCGGTGTACTACAAAGACTCGAAGGCATACATGCTGGCCACGCAGAACGTGATAGACCAGGAGAAGATGGCCGTGATACTGCAGGAGGTGGTAGGAAAACAGTATGGCGACCTGTACTACCCCAACTTCAGCGGTGTGCTGCGATCGCTTAACTACTACCCCATTGGCGACGAGACTGCCGAGGAGGGTATTGCATCTCTGGCCGTTGGATTAGGAAAATACATAGTGGATGGCGGGCAGACGCTGCGCGTATCGCCATATCACCCCAAGCAGGTACTGCAGACATCGGAGATGGAGACAGCACTGAGCGAGACACAGACACGATTCTACGCACTTGACATGGCCCACGTGGGCGATGACTTCAAGGTGGACGACGACTTTAATATAAAGAAGGTACGCGTAAAGCAGGCTGCAGAAGACGGTGCGCTAACATACCTTGCATCGACCTACGACCCAACGGACAACGTGATACGCGATGGTATCTACGAGGGTGGACGCAAGGTGATATCGTTCTGCGGAGTGTTGCAGCACGATGTATTCCCGCTGCCTGAGCTGCTGCAGATGTCGCAGAAGTTGGGTGCCGAGGAGATGAAACGCCCTGTGGAGATAGAGTTTGCGTGCAACCTGAACGACGACCGCACGGGTGAGTTCTACCTGCTGCAGATACGACCTATAGTAGACGCAAAACAGGTGCTGGACGAGGACCTGCAACAGATACCCGACAGCGATTGTCTGCTGCGCTCGAACAACTCGCTTGGACACGGCATATCGGAGGATGTGGTGGATGTGGTCTACGTAAAGACCGACGACGACTTTACCGCTGTGAACAACCCAACAATAGCCAACGAGATAGAGGAGATAAACCGCAAGTTCCTGCAGGAAGACAAGAACTACGTGCTGATAGGTCCGGGCCGCTGGGGCTCGAGCGACTACTGGCTGGGCATACCAGTGAAGTGGCCACACATATCGGCCGCCCGCGTGATAGTAGAGGTAGGACTGAAGAACTATCGTGTAGACCCATCGCAGGGCACACACTTCTTCCAGAACCTGACATCGTTCGGAGTGGGATACTTTACCATCAACACCTTTACTGGCGACGGAGTATTCCAGAAGGAGGTGCTCGACCAGATGCCCGCAGTGGAAGAGACTCAGTTCGTACGCCACGTACGCTTTGAGAAGCCGCTGAAGATAATGATGGACGGTAAGAAACAATCGGGAGTAGTATTACTATAGTATAAAAGCGTTATGTATTGGAATCGCATAAGAAAATGGCCACTGCTGATAATCATAGCCTTTGCTGTGATATGCTTTGGCTTCTTCCAGATATTCTACCCCTATCACTTCTTCTTCAAGGGGCAGAACCAGCTATTCATTATGTCGTGGCAGTATGTGGGTACGCTGCTGGATAAACCCGCCTGGGTGGCTTGCGCAGCTGGCGAATTCTTTACGCAGTTCTACTATTACGACTGGGCTGGCGCTACCATACTTACAGCTGCGCTAACCACAGTGCTGGTGCTGACGTACATAGTGCTGATAAGTCTGGAGCTGAAGAAGCTGGACTATGGACTATCGATGATACTGGCTGCAGGCGTGGCTCTGCGCGAGGCATCGTGCCACCTGTTTTATGGCTATACCCTATCGTCGACAATAGCACTTATTGGCGGACTGGTAATCTTCCTGCTACTGCAAGAACTGTTGAAGCAGAAATGGTATTGGGCCCTTGCTGCCATACTGCCAGGCGCAGTGCTGTGTTACTGGATGTTCGGGTATGGCGTATGGGTGTTCCTGCTGTTAGCAGCCATTACGGTGTGGAAGGTGGCAGTGCCTGTGGCATTGGGCTTTGCATGCCTGCTGCCTGCAGTGAGAGGGTACTACAACCTGACGTTTACCGACCTTTGCCAATATCCTGGCATAGAGAAGATGCACGTGCCCGACTTTAACAAAGAGACTGATCTGCACATGATTCACAGCTACCAGACAGGCGATTGGGATGACGTGATAAAGACAGCAAAGGCCGACCCAGTGCTGAACTCGATGACTGTGGGAGGACAGCCGATGAAACTGAACATGGAGCAAAGCGTATCGTCGACCATACGCAGATTTATCTACAACCTTGTTCAGGCACAGAACGGAACACTGCCTGATGCGCTGTTGGATTATTATCCAAACTACTTGGGCACCTTTACCAGTATGATAGGAACAAACATCCCACCGCTGATGTTCATGAATCTGAACGAGTTCTACTACGCTATCGGCGACATAGCCCGAGCAGAGAGAGGTGCGTTTATGGCATGTGTATCGGTGCCAACCAACAAGAACGCATACACCATTAAACGACTGGCTGAGTGCGCGCTGATAAGAAACGACGAGAAAGCAGCAAAGAAATTCCTTAAACTGCTGCGCCAGTCGATTCCATACAGAGACTGGGCTGATAGCGCTGGAAACGACGAGCGATACAAGCAGAAAGCTAATTTTGTAAATCTGCAGGACTCGATATCTCCAAGCGAGGAGTCGCACTACATTCTGACACAGCTGGTGAAATCGAACCCAGAGAACCTAGTGGCACTCGACTACATGCTGTGCAGCGATCTGCAGAAGAAGGATATCGACGCCTTTAAGAGCGACTACGATGCATACTGCACTGACAAGCCCCGCATAAAAAAGCTATACCAGGAAGCCCTGTGCATCTGGCTGATGAAACAACAGGCCAGCGAGGAAGAATGGCAGAAGTACATAAAAGACCAACAGGTAAGGAACCGCCTGAAGGAATATATGACAGAGAGCAGAAGTCCGCGCTTTGCCGACACCTACTGGTTCTACTTCGATGTGTTTAATCTTGAGAGCAATTAAGAACTTACACCTATGAATACATTTATATATAATAAGGTAAAAGGACTGGTAAACCTTTTCACCTTTTCACTTTTATCCTGTACACCCACACCTCACGATGTGGTGCAGAGCGCGCTGGAGGCGGAGATATATCCTGACTACAAGGATGTTACGATACCAGTGAACATTGCCCCGCTGAACTTTGTGGTGAGAGGTGCAGAGGCAGTGGAGGTGAAGGCTGGAGGAGTGACCATAAACAGCAAAGGCGGAAACGTAGAGTTCTACATGAGCGAGTGGCGCGAACTGCTGGAGGAGAACGACTCGATAGAGGTGGAAGTAACTGCCCTGAAGAACGGACAATGGACATCGTACAAGAAGTTCAGTTGGTATGTGGTGGGCGACAGCATCGACAGCTATCTTACTTACAGACTGATAGAGCCAGGCTACTCGATATGGAACAGACTGCAGATAAAACAGCGCTGCGTTGAGAACTTCGACGAGTATGCGCTGGCCGACTACAATCTGCAGGAGAACCGCTGCATGAACTGCCATACACCAGGCAATCAGAACCCACAACTCTCGATGCTGTACGTGCGAGGCGAAGGTGGCGGAGCTATACTGAACCAGAACGGACGACTGAGAAAGCTGAACATCAAGACGCCTGACATGGTACAGACATCGACTTACTTCCAGTTTGCACCATCAGGACGATATATCGTGTTCTCATGCAATGTGGTAGTGCCAGCTGTTCAAGCATCGGCACAGAAAAGACTGGAGGTTTACGACTCTGAGTCGGACATATACGTGGCCGACCTTGAGAAGAACATCATCATACGCTCTGAACTGCTGAGCGATACTGCACAGTTGGAGACATTCCCAACTTTCTCGCCTGACGGAAAATACATCTATTACTGCACATCGCCAAAAGTGGAGCTGCCACAAGACTACAGAAACCTGCAGTACGCACTGGTGAGGATACCATTCGACGAGACAACTGGTACCATCGGAACGCAGGTTGACACGCTGTTTACTGAGCGAAGTGTGTGCCATCCAAGGGTTTCGCCTGACGGAGAAAGACTGCTATTCAGCGTGCAGGACTACGGAACATTCCCCATCTGGCACAAAGAGGCCGACTTGTGGATGATGAACCTGAAAACTGGCGAGATAGACAAACTGCAGGCGGTGAACTCGGACATGAGCGACACCTATCACAGCTGGTCGAGCAACTCACGTTGGTTTGTGTTTGCCTCGAAACGCGACGACGGACTGTATGGCAAGCCCTACTATTGCTATGTTGACAAGAACGGCAAGGCACACAAGCCCTTCTGTCTGCCACAGAAAAATCCTACATTCTACGACAACTTCCTGAAATCGTTTAATGCGCCAGAGATGGCAAAGGGAAGAATACCGTTTAACGCCGTAGACGTGGCAAGCGCCATGAAGCTGCCAGCAGAGAAATTTGAATAAGAAAAACAAACGTTATGCAAAAGGGATTTCGAATATAAATCGGCATCCCTCTTTATAGGTTGTATCAAGCATAAAGTCGCCACCAAGATCCTCGGCATGACGCTTGGTTAGCGGCAGACCAAGACCAAGTCCCTCGTTGAAGCCATCAATCTTAGCAAAGAACTTATAGATGTTATCGAGATCGGCCTCATCAATACCACTACCCGTATCCTGAATGATAAAGCGGACCTTATCGCTGGTCTTATCGACAGTCAGCGAGATGTTCTGCCCATCGGAATACTTAACGGCATTGTGCAGGACCTCCTGAATGCTGTAGACCACCGAACGGCGATGGGTGCGCACGCAGAAACCTGCAGGCAGATTGAAATGATAATCAATCTTGACGTCGGGGAACAGATTATAGGTATAGTCGAGTGCCTCCTTCATAGCATCGGCAATATCCACATCGGCCATCTCCAAAGCGTCTGACTCAGCCCTACCCGTATCAGAACAATCAAAAAGCATCAGTACCATGCGCACAAGCTGGCGGGTGTTGTAATTCATGGTGCCTGCGATAGTCTTAAGTTCGTCGATAGACATACCTTTGCCTTCCAAAGCCCCTTCAATCGGATTATCGAGCAACTGCGCGAAACCCATAACAATGTTAAGTGGCGTACGAATCTGGTGGGTCACATTCTGGATGAAAGCCGTCTTCTGCTTCTCACTCTCAACAACCAGCTGCGTGGTCCGCTCCAACTCCTTATTATACTGCAGTTTCTGGTCGGTAGCCTTATGAACGCTATCGACGTAGAAGTTGAGCGATTTGAGCATCGCAGAGAAACTGTTTTGCAATCCACCAATGACATCAGTACTCTTGGTGTGCGGAATATCGACCGACAGATCGCCATCAGCCACTGCCTTAGTCTTGGCCAGCAGCAGTTCCAACGGACGAATGGAAACGGTAACAACCTTATAACTATGCAGGATAATAACAAGCAAACCGATGACAAGCAATGGAATGACAATGTACGTAAGACGATTGTGATTATAAAGGATATCACTGTCAGGACACACGATGGCCATGCTCCATTTGGTCTGAGGCACACGCATGTAGCATACCAACGAGCGCTTACCATTGACAACCACCGACATACTGCCCTGACGCCCCTCGGTCATCTCGTAGCCCAAAGCGATGATATCAGAATTCTTCTGCGGGTCGGCAACAGTAAAAATCGTCTTGTTGAACAATCGCGTAGAGTCAGGATGCCCCACATAGCGCCCTTGCTCATCAATCATCAGATAGTAAGAATGAGGATAGGGTTTAACCTCGGCCATGATTTTTGACAGATGCAGCAACGATATCTCGGATGAGATGACACCAAGGAAAAGCTGATCGGCGTTGTAGATAGGCTTGCTATAGATGACCATACCATCCTTGGTCAACGACTCGTCGTAGTACAACATCCAACCCGCCTTCTGCTGAGATTGCGGTGTGCGGTACCACTTGCGATGGAAATAGTTGATTTCTGTATCAACAAAAGACCTTATAGAGTCTGAATCCCTGGTAGAATAAGCCATAAAGCGCTTGGGATAATGCGGCAGGACACCTGGCTCGGTGCCAATGGCACAGCCATCAACATAAGGATTAAGCCACACCAAGCGCGCTGCATAGGTACTGAGCGAGTCGGCATTCATTGACTGCTCTGCAAGCCAGGCATAGGTATTAGTAGCCGTCTCGGCTGTGGTAAGATAGCGGTTGATGCGATGCATAGCCGTTTTCAGCACACTATTGGCACGTTCTTCGGCTTCGGAACGTATAAGTATACGCGACTGCCAGTACAGCAATCCTACAGAAAGCATGAAAATAGGTATGGCGATGAGCAGAACCCAGATAATAACCTTGGTTGAGAACGAACTGCGGAGCTTATTAAGTATTATCATGATTTTCCTCCTTTCTCCTCGTCCATCTCCTGTTCCGAGAGGTTTATAAGGTTATTAAGCAGTTTGGTGATGGTGGTTCCATTCTGCTGAATATTGCCAACCAACTGACTGACAGACTTCTCGGCTGTAGTCTGATCGTAGTTACAAAGAGTAGAAACATCATCGGCTATAGCATTGGCAGGTGCTATCATCTGGTTAGTCATATGATGCAAGAATACCGTCTTCATCTTCTCAGCTTTCTTAGCCTCCTTGTAGGCCGCATGAAGCTCGTTGCTGCGCTCCTTGATGGTTTCGGTTAGTTCATCGAGTTGACTCATATTGACATCGAGCGACTTCTGCATCCGTCTGAAATTATCCTGCAGTACGCCAATCTCGTCAATATGCAGACTGGCAGGGATTGGTTCTTTGAAATCACCCTTTGCTATACGCTCAGCACGTTCAGTCAGCATCTTCAGCGGCATTAATCGATGACGGATGATCAATCGAATATGGAGATACATCAGTACGATGCCTACAAAGGCTATGATTATAACTATGTTATGCAGACTGGTAAAGGTGCCAAAGATATCTTCCTCGGCATAAGCCAAGCCGATACTCCAACCATGATCTTCCATACTGCGATTAGGCACATTGGCACGCTTGAAAGGTTTATAGAACAGCAGGTATCTATGACCATTCAAATCGAACGGCGCATAGCCTGTATCGCCTGCAACCATAGAGTTTACTGCATGATGGAGTGATTTGCTCTGAAACTTTAAAGCACTGAAATCAAGAAGATAATCACCTGTAGGATGAACAATAAACGAGCCTCCGCCATCAATCAGCGCACAATAGGAATTGGGCGAAGGCTTAGCATCGGCAATGATACTCGACAGCAGACTGAGTGACACATCGGCACGGATAACACCCAAGGCAGGTTGATTTGGAACATAAATAGGCAGGCAGAAAGATACAAACTGCTCGACAACAGAATCCCTTTCAATTCGCATCTTAATCCATTTGGCAGTGTTACTCTTCAAAGTATTGATATACCAAGCCTCATTCTTATATGGGTTACTGCCATTCTCGAGCGCAATAATACAATTAGAGATATAGGGGCTCGATTCCACGATCTTCTTACCATACTGCTGTATGTCATTATTCTTTTTCAGAAGCAGATTCCAATAAGTATTACCTGTAGCTACCTCAACACTAAGCAGAATGTTATCTACATTTGTCATAGCTTGCTCCAAGGAGTAAGACGCCTTGGTAAGTGCGTCCTCCTTCATGGCCTTACGACTAAAATAGAGCATGATGGACAGCGACACCAGAAGCAAGATCGACAGAGCCGATCCAATCATCAGACTGATGCGCAAAGGCAGGTTTCTTCTTACCGCCTCTGTTAGTTTTAGCATACGTGGCAAACCCATTTACTTTTTTTGACTGTGCAAAAATAAACAAAATATAGATGCCAACCAAACTTTTAGGCTACTTTTTGTGACTTTTTGACATAACACTTGTGGATAGCAACATCGGCAACGCCAACTTCTCGGTTACAGGATGGTAGGCGTAGCACAATCCGAATATACTAAACAATCGCACTAAGCAATCATTAGTACTCCCTTGTATTACTCAAAAATACATAAAAATATCACTCTTTTATGTAACAAGCTGTTATTCAGGTAATTATCTATGGTGATAGATAATCAATATCTATCACTTACATACACTCCTAGCTACACTCTGTCTAACTGTCTGAAAATAAGACTTTTGCAGTCACCCGATATCATCTTTAATAGTAAAACAAGTTGTTTTACTTTGTCGGAGATATGTAAAACATGTCGTAGAAGTATGACTTTACATAGTAAAACAAGTTGTTTTACTATGAGTGATAGTAGTGATAGATGTGTAATATCTATCACCTTACCTAACAACCTGTCTTACAATAAGATACAAAGAAAAGTGATAGATAATGAAAAAACATAATCTCGCTTATTATCGCCAATATCTTGTATATTTGCCACATGAAAGATAAAGTTGACCACTATACTATTAAAGAAAAGCGCACAAAATTTGGCATATTGACATCTTTTTTGTACTTTTGCCGGCAAATTGTAAAACAAAACATTAAAATGGCTAAGAAATTAAGACAAGGCACACTGTGCGTACAGGCTGGCTACAAGGCCAAGAACGGAGAACCAATTGAGTTGCCCATCATTCAGAGTACTACATTTAAGTACGATGACTCTGACGAGATGGCAAAGTTGTTTGATCTGGAGAAAGAGGGCTATTTCTACACCCGTCTTCAGAACCCTACCAACGATGCTGTGGCTGCTAAGATAGCTGCACTCGAAGGTGGTGTTGGCGCTGTGCTCACATCGTCTGGCCAGGCAGCAAATTTCTATGCCATCTTCAATATTTGCGAGGCTGGCGACCACATTGTCACATCAAACGAGATTTATGGTGGAACATATAATCTGTTTGGCGTAACACTGAAGAAACTGGGCATTGAGTGCACTTTCATTTCACCCGAGGCCAGCGAAGAGGAGATTCAGAAGGCCTTCCGTCATAACACTAAAGCGCTGTTTGGCGAGACCATCTCGAACCCAGGATGCGCTGTGCTCGATATCGAGAAGTTTGCACGTATCGCCCATAAGAACGGCGTACCCCTGATTGTAGACAACACCTTTGCTACCCCAGTAAACTGCCGTCCATTTGAATTTGGTGCAGACATAGTTACTCATTCTACCACAAAATATATGGATGGCATGGCAACACAGGTAGGAGGTTGCGTAGTGGATAGCGGCAACTTCGACTGGCTAAGTAATGCCGAGAAGTTCCCTGGACTGTGCACACCCGACGAGTCGTACCACGGACTGACTTACGTGAAGGCATTCGGCAAGATGGGCTACACTACTAAACTGGTGGCTCAGCTGATGCGCGACCTTGGAAGCATACCTGCTCCACAGAACTCATTCCTGCTGAATTTGGGACTGCAGACGCTGCATCTGCGCATGGCACAGCACTGCAAGAATGCACAGAAGGTGGCAGAATTCCTGAACGCCAACGACAAGGTGGCTTGGGTTCACTACTGCGGACTGCCCACAGATAAATACTATGCTTTAGGACAGAAATATCTGCCTAACGGAAGCTGTGGCGTCATAGCCTTCGGATTAAAAGGTACGCGCGAGACGGCCATCAAATGGATGGACTCGCTGGAGATGATCAACATCGTGACACACGTGGCCGATGCCCGCACATGTGTGCTCCACCCTGCCAGTCATACCCACCGCCAGCTCAGCGACGAGCAGTTGCGCGAGGCTGGTGTAGCCCCTGATTTGATTCGTCTTTCGGTAGGTATCGAGGACGTAGAGGATATCCTCGACGACATCAAGCAGGCGCTCGACAAAATCTAAGTCGAGGGTAAACGTCGAAACACATGGGGGTAAACGTCGAAAGTAATTTCACGTTTGCCCCCATTTTTCATACCTTTGCCACAGAAAAATTTAAGAATTTAAAAATTAATAATATATAAGGTATGAAACAGATGAGAGTTTTTCTGACAGCAATGATGCTGATGATCTCAGCAGTAGTGATGGCACAAAAGACCACCGTGAGCGGTGTGCTGATGGACAAGAGTCTGAATGAGGGCGAACCCTACGCCACTATCCGTGTGTTTAAGGCAGGCAAGACCGACAAACCTATCGCCATGTTTATCACCGACGAGAACGGCCACTTCAAACAGGAACTGAAAGGCAAGGGAAAGTTCGACATCGTGTTCAGTAGCGTTGGCAAGGAGGAACTGCGCCAGACCATCGAACTGGGTAATGACAACGCCATCGACCTGGGCACCATCTATACCAAGGACAGCGAAACCATGCTGAAAGGCGTTGAAGTAGTAGCTCAGAAACCTCTGGTAAAGATGGATGTAGACAAGATGAGCTACAACGTTGCTGAGGACGATGACTCGAAGTCGAACACTGTTCTGGATATGCTTCGCAAAGTGCCAATGGTAACTGTTGACGGGCAAGACAACATAACCGTGAACGGTAGCTCTTCGTTCAAGGTTTATGTAGACGGCATGCCAAACGTGATGTTCTCAAGTAATCCATCGATGGTATTCAAGAGCATGCCAGCCTCAGCCGTTAAGAGCATCGAGGTAATGACAAACCCAGGTGCCAAGTACGATGCTGAAGGATCGGCTGGTGTGCTGAACATTGTGATGAACAAGGTTGACATGAACGGACAGGCTGCCACACAGAGCATGAACGGCATTAACGGAACCATACGTGCATCGGCTGGAAACAAGCAACTGGGCGGAAGCGCATTTGTAAGCGGACAGCAAGGCAAACTGTCATTCAGTGCAAACGTGATGACCAGTTACAACAAACCTGGTAACACCACCACTGAGATGGAACAGCTGCAGAACAACGGCAACTCGCAGATACTGACTTCGGATAACGATGTGAAGACACCATTCACCATGGGAAGTCTGACTCTGGGCTATCAGCTGGACCCCATGAGCAGTTTGAACCTTACGGCCTCTATCAACACCATGAACATGAAGAGTAATGGCACAACCCATACCACAATTGGCGGAGGTGCCTACGGTACAGGTTTCGATTACACAAGCACAACTGATATGAAGATGTCGCGAACATCATTCAGCGGAAGCTTAGACTATCAGCGTTTCTTCAATAAAGAGCACACCAAGTCGCTGGCTCTTACATACCAGCTTAACTACAGCCCTGCCACAACAGAGATGACAAACAATTTCGGAACAAACTCTAACATCATCGATTTGACAGACAGATTCTCTGACAACGAGGATAAAACCACCAACCACATCTTCCAGTTGGACTACACCATGCCTCTGGCACAGGGACAGACACTGAATCTGGGTAGCAAGTTGCAGTTGCACGATGCAACATCAGATTCAAAGTACTATCTGAAGGGTGTTTATGATCCAAGTACAAGCTCTGAATACGAGTATAAGAACTCTATTCTGGCAGGTTACGGTGAATACGTGGGCAACTGGAACAAGTTCGGACTGAAAGCTGGTCTGCGCTACGAGTACACATGGCAGGATGTAGAATACCATCTTGGTAACGGCGAAAACTTCACCACAAGCTACGGAAGTCTGGTTCCAACAGCCAGCATGCAGTACAACCTCGGTATGGGTAGTAATCTTGGACTGACCTACAACATGCGCATAAGCCGTCCTGGAATCTCATACCTGAACCCATACGTTGACAAGTCGAACCCTATAGCATTGTCTTATGGTAATCCTGACCTGGATGTAGAGAAGGCTCACAACATCTCACTGGTGTACAACGCATTCACATCGAAGCTGATGGTAAACCTGAACGTACATCACAACTTTGTTGATAACGCAATATCTCAGTACAGTTTCTACGACAACAACAACCTGCTTAACACCACTTATGGTAACGTGGTAAAGAGTCATCAGACAGGCATAAACGGATACGTAAACTACCTGCTGACCAAGGACACCAGAATCTTCTTCAACGGAAGTCTGAATTACATCGACCTGCGTAGCGATGCACTCGACGAGAGCAACAATGGATGGAGTGCAAACATCATGGCCGGCATACAGCAAACACTGCCTTGGAACTTGAAACTGAGTGCATTTGCCATCACAGCCACCAAGAGCTACAATCTGCAAGGATGGAGCGGCGGTTTCAATCTGGTAACGGCAAGCCTTTCAAAGAGTCTGCTTAACGACAAACTTAACCTGAGCATCTCTGGTCAGCTGGGACTGAACAAGGGCGGAAATCTGAACATTGAGACATGCAGCCGCGGCAAGGACTTCACCTCTTATAATAATATAAAGGTGCCTATCTACGGTGTGACATTCACGGTAAGCTACAGTTTCGGCAACACCAAGATGGCAGCAAAGCAGCACAAGAGCCGTGTACAAAACGACTTCATTGAGCAGCAGTCGCAGGGTGAAATGTTGAACAGCATCGGAACTGAAACAAAGTAAGTTTTATGAATTAAGCGTTCTTTTTCGAAAAAAGAGCGCTTAATTCAAAACTAATTACTATATTTGCAAGCGTTATGAAGAAGATAGAGAAAAAAGACATCTGGTTACTGATAGCACAGGTGGCAGCATGGGTGGTAATCATATTCGCCATGCCTCTGGCTACATATCTAAGTACTCAGGATACTCATGCCACTCGCACTTCAATATTAGTGGTATGGGGTCTGTTCCAGTCGCCATTGGTTATTTATTTTCTGAATTTCTACCTGCTTGGCCCATGTCTCTTCTTCAAGCATCGCTATTGGTGGTTCACGTTGGTGAATCTGGTACTGATTATAGGTCTGAACTCGCAGTTCTTCTATGTATTCTTTAATCGCGACAAAATTCCCAACATGCCTGAGATGGGACCCAATATGTGGATAGGTTTCTTCTCGGGATTCCTGATGTTCTTAGTTCTGAACTGTATGGTGGCTGCCATCGCTATCGGCATTCGCCACTTTATTCGCACCAGTGAGATTAAGCAGCAGCTGAAGGAAGAGAAAGCCAAGAACACAGAGGCAGAGTTGGCATGGCTTAAGAACCAGATAAACCCGCATTTCCTGTTCAACACGCTGAACAATATATCCAGTCTCTGTCAGATTGATGCTGATTCAGCTCAGGATGCAATAGCACAGCTGAGCGACCTGCTGCGCTACGCCATGTACGAGACGAACAAAAAGATGGTGCCCATTGAAGGTGAAGTTGAGTTTATGCGCAACTACATATCGTTGATGAAACTGCGCTGCAACGAAAAGACTGAGGTGACAACGTCGTTCGACATTAAGCAGAATATGGAGATAGCGCCATTACTGTTTATCTCGCTGGTAGAGAATGCGTTTAAACACGGCGTGAGCAGCAGCCGCCCATCAAAAATAGACATAAGACTGCTACAGAACGAAAACGAACTCATTTTCAATTGCGACAATACGAACTTTCCCAAAGACGATGCCGACCGCAGCGGATCGGGTATCGGATTGGAGAACACCCGTCGTAGACTCGACTTGATGTACGCAGGTAGATATACATGGGACCAGTCGCTCGAAGATGACATCTATCACGTGAGGATTACTTTAAACATTATACATTAAACATTAAAGATTAAACATTATATGCCATTAACCTGTATCATAGTTGACGATGAGCCACTGGCAGTAAAGCTGATGGAATCGTTTGTAGCTAAGACGCCCGAACTGGAACTGCTTGGCAGTTTCACCGACTCGGTAGAGGCCATTAATGCCGTGAAGGAACAGAAGCCCAACCTCCTGTTCCTCGACATACAGATGCCCGACCTGAACGGTATGGAGTTGGCACACATGATTCCAACAGAAACACGAGTGATATTTACAACGGCTTTCAAGGAATATGCCTTTGAGAGTTACGAAGTGAGCGCACTCGACTTCCTGCTGAAGCCGATAAGATATAACAAGTTTATGGTAGCTGTGGAGAAAGCAAAGGAGTGGTTTGCAAAAAGTGAATGCCCCAAACCATCCACCATCACCCATCACCCAACACCCAACACCCAAATTCCATCTGCCCTCTTTGTTCGTGTAGATGGAGAACTGCGTAACATCACCATTAGCGATATCATCTACGTGAACGGAATGAAGGACTATGTGATGTTCTATATGGAAAGTGAAGCCAAACCGCTGATAACTCATCTCACAATGAAAGCCGTAGAAGAAATGCTGCCGCCAGATAAATTTCTGCGCGTGCATAGATCATATATTATTGCCGTCGACAAAATAAGAAAGGTAGACCGCAACGACTGTATCTACATCGGTAATGAGATTATTCACGTACCAGATGGCTATCAAGAATCCTTCCATAATTTCCTGGGAACGCGCACAATTAACAAAATGTAACTTTGGAGCAAAAATTTTCGGGATTTTTCTTGGAAGCTATCGATAATTTTCCTACTTTTGCAGTACAATTAATAACAAATTGACACTTAGAACAATTTTACGAAAATGGAAGTTGAGAAAATTATGCAAGCCTTGGAGCAGAAGCATCCAGGCGAAATGGAGTACTTACAGGCAGTAAGAGAGGTGTTGGACAGCATCAAGGATGTATACAACCAGCACCCCGAGTTTGAGAAAGCCAAGATTATAGAGCGCATTGTGGAACCTGAGCGTATCATCACATTCCGTGTGCCCTGGGTCGACGACAAGGGCGAGGTACAGGTGAACATCGGTTACCGCGTTCAGTTCAACAGCGCTATCGGCCCATACAAAGGCGGACTGCGTTTCCACCCATCAGTAAACCTTAGCATTCTGAAGTTCCTCGGTTTCGAGCAGACATTTAAGAATGCACTTACCACACTGCCTATGGGTGGCGGTAAGGGAGGTTCTGACTTTGCTCCACGCGGCAAGAGCGACGCTGAGATTATGCGTTTCTGCCAGGCATTTATGTGTGAGCTCTACAAGGTAATCGGTCCTGATATGGACGTACCTGCCGGTGATATCGGTGTGGGCGCTCGCGAGATCGGATATCTGTTCGGATACTACAAGAAGCTTACAAGCCAGTTCCATGGTGCAACCCTCACTGGTAAGGGTATGGAATGGGGCGGTTCAATCCTGCGCCCAGAGGCCACAGGTTATGGTGCACTCTACTTTGTTCACCACATGCTGGAGACTCACGGACTTGACATTAAGGGCAAGACGGTTGCTCTGTCAGGTTTCGGTAACGTAGCATGGGGCGCAGCCAAGAAGGCTACCGAGATGGGAGCAAAGGTTATCACAATCTCAGGTCCTGACGGTTACATCTACGACCCAGCAGGTCTTGATGCAGAGAAGATCGACTACATGCTTGAGCTACGCGCCAGTGGTAACGACGTATGTCAGCCATACGAGAAGGAGTTCGAAGGCTCTAAGTTCTTTGCAGGCAAAAAGCCTTGGGAGCAGAAGGCCGATATCTATCTGCCATGTGCCACCCAGAACGAATTGAACGGAGCTGATGCCGACATGATTCTGGCCAACAAGCCACTCTGCGTAGCTGAGGTATCGAACATGGGCTGCACAGCCGAGGCTGTGAACAAGTTAATCGCTGCTGGTCAGCTGTTTGCTCCTGGCAAGGCTGTTAACGCTGGTGGTGTAGCAACATCTGGTCTGGAGATGACCCAGAACTCTATGCGTATGGCTTGGACAGCCGAAGAGGTTGACCAGCGTCTGCACCAGATTATGCATGGTATCCACGAGCAGTGCGTGAAGTATGGTAAGGAAGGCAACTACATTAACTATGTTAAGGGTGCCAACGTAGCCGGCTTCATGAAGGTCGCCAAGGCCATGCTGGCGCAGGGCATTGTGTAGAGCTCGGCGATAGCCAAGGTCCTTTACGATGTGAGCATCGTTATTTTTGATGGTTCTTAGAAAGAATATAGTCTTAACGACACTGACATTAATGATAAGCTTTACCGCTCTAGGTCAACCTGAGAGCGGTAAGGCTTCATTTTATTCCAAAAGCCTCAGCGGACGCAAAACGGCAAGTGGCGAACGACTGCATCACGACAGTCTTACATGCGCCCATCGCACCTACCCTTTTGGTACATTGTTGCAAGTAACAAATCCTGTCAACGGAAAGCAGGTCATCGTAAAGGTTACAGACCGCGGGCCATACGTTAGAGGCCGCGTTATAGACCTCTCAGTAAGGGCTGCACAGGAACTGGGCATCATTGCCCAAGGCATAGCACCTGTGATTGTTGAAAAATACCAGGAATCAGTTATTCCATATAAACCAGAAGAATTCTTTAGCCAACCAGAGCTCGACATGAGTACCAACGATGGCTCACCAGCCAAACCCATCTGGGTAGAATTAAAAGAGCAGAGAGCAAAAAAAGCTAAAAAAATAATTAAGCGATAGGTTTTGGCCTATCGCTTACTTGTTTGAATCCTGAATTCCCTTGTTTGGGATACTTGTTCTCTATTACCTTGGAAAACTCCTATGCGAAATACCGCTTCTCCATCTTTTAATCGGTTGTCGGCCCTAATCAGCGCTGTATATCGTATGCCCTTACCAGGCTCAATACTCTCTATCATCACATTTTCCGATACCTCGATATGCTTATTTCCTGTAACCTCAGTTACTGAAGGAGTGATGCGATAAACAGGTTTGGTGGAAGTATTGAATATCTCGAACACAACCCTACCCTCTTCGCCACGACTCAGTATCTGGTCGCGATTGGTATCCATCAACATCGGACGACGAATCTCAAGCACCTCATAATCCCTTGTGTCGTAGCCTCTATTCTCAGGATATTCGTATCTGGGCTGATAACTACCCTGACCACGCTCAATACGGCGCTGCTGATACTCCTCCATCTTCTTCTGTTGAGCCTCTTCGGCGGCCTGACCAATAGCAGCACCAACCACAGCTCCTCCTGCCATACCTATAAGTGTGCCAACATCGCTACCACGAGGGCCTCCTGCTATGCCACCGATAGCCGAACCAATGATAGATCCAAACCATCCACCAGTAGTAGCACCTGTCTCGACATATGTACCACAGCTGCTAAACAGCAGCACTGCACCAAGCGATAAAACAACCAACTTCTTCATAACCAACAACTAATTAATAATTAATCACGCTGCAAAGATAAGCATTTTCCCGATAAAAAAGAAAAGGAATTCCCCCATATTATTGTAGGGGAATCCCTATATCATTTATTCCCACGTTGGGAATAAAAACGCTTACTTCACAACAAACTTCTTGCCATTGGCAACATAAACTCCCTTAGGCAGTCCATTTGTAACATCCTCAGCCTTGCCCTGCTTGATGAGAGCACCTGAGAGTGAGTAAACCTTAACCACTGCATCACTGTTGGCGCCATCGTTCTTCTTCAGCATCACGTCAATGATACCTGTAGTACCTGTATCGCCTCCAATCAGACTACTAACAGTATACATACGTGCCTCATTAACCCTCTTAGCAGCTGCAGTTGGATGAACAGAGTAAGCCTCGAACGGACGAACAGTACGGAAGTTACTTACGAACAGTGAACCAGCAGGATAGCCCTTGTACTCCTCGTTAACATTCAGAGTAAACACATCTGTCGAAACAGGAACACTCTGATAAGTCGGAACGAAGGTGATATCACCCTGAGCCTCCTCTATTGGCTTAGAAACCGCGATATCAACATTTGCTGCACTAAATGTTACATTACCTGCAAGATTGTACTGATCGCCATACTCATCGGCATTTGGCATACAGATCAGGTAAGGAACATTTGCATCAATACCATAGGCTGGTCTAATGTCATTATTATCGAGAGTGTACAACCAGAATGGACGCTCTTCTTCCCATTTACGATAATTTGCAAATGGAGTTATAGTTACATTAGACATCGTTTCATGCGTTATCTTCTTAACATTGAACGGCAGAACGATTGTCTCCCAACCACAGCTTACACCTGGTTGCGTCTTCTGCTGGAAATTGCGGGTATACTTAATGGTATCAGTTACATGGAAAGCAACTGGAACATAGAAGTTGCTGTTTCCTGTAGCATCAGTCAGAGTAATAGACTTAGCCTTGCCATCAACCACCACATTATTTATTCCCTCAGGAGCCTGATTCTCAGAGTTGACATAGAGCAACAGGTTCGGGTTAGAAACACCACTCAAGGCATCTGCAGGCAATGCTGTTGATGCTTTCCAACAAACGGCTGCCAACTGCTGACAATCTCTGAAGATACCACTACCAACACTCGACAGACTGCTTGGAGATACAAACGAAACTATCTGTGAATTAGCAAATGCACCATCAGGAAGCGAAGCACCATCAACCTGAGCGTCGGCAAGATTCAGGAACTTAAGATTTGGCAGAGTGCTGATAGTAGAGAATTCATCAGTACTAATTGGACCAACCACTGTCATCTTAACAACGCTATCGGTACCGCACCACTTAATAGCCTCAGCCATCAATCCAGCCTCAGCCAGCTTCAAGGTATCACCATTATAGAGATACTTAACCTCATAAGCAGCAGCCTCAGAATCAGAACGGAATGTCTTTTCTGCAATCACCTTAACTGTGCCCAGATCACTAACAGTTATCGGGCCATCGTAGTAATTAACAGTATTAAAGTCATCAGTAGAGTAATACATATCAACATCCGTCTCAGGAGCTGTAGCTGTGATAGCACGTCCATCATACGTCAATGTTGGCGCAGCAAGAGGATCTCCACCCATTTCCTCAATGTAATAGAAATTACTCCAACCATATTTGTTCTTATAAGCTTGTTTTGTGCCCTTTGGAACATAGAGTATGGCTGAGCCAGTAGAACCAGAGAAAGCCCATTCCATATTCATACTTTCTGGATCTTTAATCTTAGAAACTACTGTCTGAATATTGTAACATTCATTGAATGCACCATAATTTATGGTCTTAACACTATTCGGTATTTCTACATATACCAAGCCTCTACAATTATAGAATGCATTATTACCTATAGATGTAACGCCATAAGGAATCTTCACAGAATCCAGTTTTTCACAATTCATGAATGATCTATCAGCAATAGAAGTAATACCCTTAGGAATGATGGTACTCTGACAACCTATCAAAAGTGTTTTTGTTGCTGTTTCAATAACCGCATTACAATTATTGCGAGAATCGTATGTACGGTTGTTTTCATCAACACGGATAGACTTTAACGAAGAGCATTCAGAGAATGACTGCTGATAAAGCTTAGTAACGCTACTCGGGATTACTACAGATGTGAGAGCACGACAGTTACTAAATGCATTATCCTCTATAGTTGTTACACTATTAGGAATAGACGCATCCGACAGGTTAAGGCAACCAGCAAAAGCATGTTGACCAATAATCTGTACAGTATTAGGAATAATCGTAGTACCACAACCTCTCATCAAAGTATTCGTAGCCTTTTCAATTAAAGCATTACAATTGTTACGCGAATCGTAAGCACTATTATTAGCATCTACTGTAATAGATTTCAGAGCTTCGCAATATGCAAATGCATTACGACCAATATACGTAGTTGCAGCAGGAATCTTAACCTCTGTAATCTTAGTACTCCAGAACGCATTATATCCTATACTTCTTATCTTAGAAGGTATAGATATCGTATCCAACACATTACAATTCTGGAATGCGTCATCACCAATAGAAGTAATAGAATTAGGTAACTTTACTGATCTCAGACTGTAACACTCATAGAAAGCTCTCTTACCGATAGTTTCATATCCATCAGGGATTATTACTGATTTCATATACCTACTTTGGAACACTTCATTCCCGATTCCTACTACGTTATAGCTATCACCATCGAATACAACAGTAGCAGGCAGTTCAATAGCACTTTGGTCTATATCATCAGCTCCGACTATCGTTGCTGTCTTTGAGTCAGTCATATAAATATAACTGTATATACCGGATTTACCCTCCTTAGGATCGCCCTCATATATTCCGCCGTCAAACATGTTCCAACCTTCGTATGCCTCATAAGCAGACTTTGTTCCTGTTGGTACATATAGAGTTGCCGGTGAGTTTCTAAATACTTGGGCATCATTCTCCCAATATTCTTCATAACAGAATACGCTCTTACTGATCTTGAAAGGTGTCTTAATACGAGAAACCACCCTAGACAGATTCGAACAATTCCTAAATGCACCATCGCCAATGCTATCCAAAGTAGAAGGAAGTTCCAAAAGTCTCAAACCATAGTTTCTACCAAAAGCAGAATTGCCTATTGTCTTCACTCCTTCAGGGATAACCAAGTTATTAATACCCATGCAATAATAGAAGGCCATCTCGCTTATGGACTTCAATGTTGTAGGAAGACTTATAGATTTGATATTTTGACACCAATAAAACGCATTCTGTCCTATTCTCTCAACTCCATTTTCAATAATTAAAGTATCAATACTATAACAATTACTAAACACTCTATCATCAATCGCCTTAACTATATAGCTTACACCCTCTACCTCGATAGAACCAGGGATTGTAAGTTTGGTAATTTGAGAATAGTCTCCAGAAATAACCGTTGCTTCACCTTTACCCTCAATATATCGGTAATTAAGTCCATTATATGTTGTCTGCTTAATCTCGCCTTCAACTATTTCAGGGAATACACTCCAACCTTCAATAGCCTCATAAGCAGATTTTGTTCCAATTGGTACATAAAGTGTAGCATTAGGATTGGTATAAGTGTACACATACTTTTGCTCTGCCTCGTCCCAATAATTATCATATCGAGAACAAAATACGCTCTTGTTTATTTCAAATGGGCTCTGTATACGAGAAGTTACAGTTTTTAGATTATTACTGCAAAAAGCAAAATCACCTATGCTTGTCAGGCTAGAAGGTAAAATAAGGTTCTGTAAATTGCCACAATATGCAAATGCATATTCACCAATTGTTGTTAATGTAGAAGGTAACTCTACATACCTCATTCTATAGCAATTATAAAACGCATTCTTTTCTATGACTTCTATTCCTGATGATATTATTAACGAGTCTATATATTGATTTCCTCGAAAAGCACCTGATGCTATCGTTTTTACCGCATAATCAACCCCATCAATAAGGACTGAACCCAAAATGGTAACTTTGCGATAATCAGAGAAGTCTCCACCAACAACTGTTGCAGTCTGAGTAGACTTATTGTAGGAATATATAACGCCATCAATTGTTTCTTCAATCAATTCTCCTTCAACTATACCAGCAAACATAGTCCAACCGTCAAGTGCCTCATAACTAGACTTTGTTCCTGTAGGAACATATAACGTTGCTGATGATGGAGTATAATAGTATTTTTGTTCTTGCTCATCCCATTTCTGTTCTAAAGCAAATACATTTTTGTTTATAGCAAAAGGTTCCTGTATGTAAGATGTCACAGCATATAATGCACCCAACCCCATAAAGGCCCCATCTCCAATACTCTTTATTGTGGAAGGAAGTTCCACTCTTTTAAGCTCATTGCAATTTGAAAATGAATAACTACCTATTTGTTGAACACCTTCTGGAAGTATCACAGAAGACAGCTTGCAACCACTAAAACTATTGTTGCCAATACTTGTTATTGTTGAAGGAAGATTGACAGCCTTCAGTTGGTAACACCAGTTAAACGCACTGTTGCCTATTGTCTCTACTCCATTCTCAATTGTTAGCGATATTATAGATCCACAATTGTTAAATGCATTAGAACCAACACTCTTTACAGAATAATTTTCTCCATTAATCTCTACTATTGAGCGGATAGTCAAGTCATCAGAATCTAGATTTTCCCATCCTATTACATTTGCTACATGCTCACCTGTGATATATGAATAAATTAATCCATCAGATAAAGTAATCTCTTGCGGCTCACCTTCATAAATTCCACTTAACATAGTCCATCCTTCAGAAGCTTGGTATAAAGCCTTTGTTCCAACCGGCACATAAAGTGTTGCTGAGGAGGGATAATATATATCTGTTTGAGTCTCACTGTTCCATTCCGATATAGCAAAAACATTCTCATTTATCGCAAACGGAACTGTTATATTCGAGATTACAGATACAAGACCACTCATATTTAGGAACGTCCTTTCACCTATTGAAGTCAGTGTAGAAGGTAAAATAAGCGTTTTAACACCTCTACAATAGCGAAACACATCATTCTCTAATGTTGTTAGACCTTCTGGTAAGTTCAACGACGTAAGACCAGAACAATTCCAAAAAGCAGCATATCCGATACTCTTCAATGTGGAAGGTAGGGAGATTTCTGTTAATTGATAACAACCCTCACAAATATCTTGATCTATAATCTCTACGCCCTCAGAAATTGACAATGTAGTAATCCCTGATTTTTTAAACGCATGATGACCTATCTTTACTACATTATATGTAACGTCCCCACTTGTTACTACTGCAGGAACAACAATATCGCCTGTATAGTCCGATTGAGTATTCCAATCTGTATAATTCTGACAAGTCAACTCAACCGTCTTGGCGTCTGCATCGAGAATATTATAAAATAGACCTCCCGACTCGAAGTCGTAGGCTGCGGCGTTACCCGCCAGCAGCACTACTACAAATAAAAGTATAAAACGTAATTTATCCATAACTCCTTTTATTTGATTATTTTCTTTCCGTTAATAATATACAATCCATTTGGCAGACTGCGAAGAACTTCCTCACGCTTGCCCTGTTTGATGAGAGCACCTGAGAGTGAATAAACCTTCACCACACCATCAGCAGACTCAACTGCATTATTCTGTATCAAATCGTTGATTCCGGTAGCATCACCACCTCCAAGACTTGAAACTGTGATAATACGAGCTCTGTTAGTGCTGTGAACCGAATAAGCCTCAAATGGCCGAACTTCGCGTAAGCTCTGAACAAAGACTGAGCCAACAGGATTGTCACCAACAACCTCATTTACATTCAACGCATAGACATCTGAAGAAGAAGCCACCCGCTGATATGTAGGAACGAACTGTCGATCACCGCGAGAAACAGTAGTACCACCAGATGTTGTAATAGTAACATTAGTAGCACTGAATGTTACGCGTCCACCCAGGATATACTCGTCGCCATAGGCATCATCGTTAGGCATACAAATCAGATAAGGAGTATTAGCCCTAATCTCTGTTGCCTTCTCCATACCATTACCACCCAACTCATATAGCCAGAATGGACGCTCAGCACCCTCAACAGCGAAAGGAGTAATTTCACCCTTTGTCTCATGAGTTATCTTGCTTACAGTGAATGGCAATGCCAATGTCTCCCAGCCTTGAGTCTGACCTTGCTTAGTCTCCTGCTGATAATTATGAGTATATGTTATACGGCGAGCCAAGAACTCTTCTGGACATCTAAAGTTATTATTGCCAGCAGAGTCAACAAGAACAATATTGTTTGCCACACCATTAACGATAACATTCTTCATTGCGTAAGGTATCATAGACTGAGCCTTTGCATATACCAGCATATTAGGATTTGCAACATCAGTTACCACATCCTCAGGGAGTTCAATACTTGATGAATTCCAAGTTAATGCAGCCAACTTATCACAACCCTTAAAGATTCCACTGCCCACACTAGTAAAGTTATATGGCGAAACGTACCACTCTAAATTCATGTTGGCGAATGCCTCACTCGGGATAGAACTATTCTCTATCTTAGAAGCAGCCATATTAAGAACGGTCAACTTTGACAAGCCACGGATAGTAGCAAAGTCGTCATCGTTCAATTGTCCATCAATATCAAGCATCTCTATCTTATCTGTACCACACCATTCAAAGGCATTCTTTAGCAGACCGCCACTGGCAGTACGTGCAGTTACGCCATCATATACATAAGTTACCTCGTAACGGGCTGTATCTACAGTATAAGAACCGAAGCGCTTAGATATAGCCTGGACATCTGCCAGATTAGACAGTGCAACAGTATCACTATAAAGGATAGTAGGTTCTGTACCATCGGTAGAATAATAAATCTTAGCACGCTGATCTGGATTATTTGTCATCACAAGATAGTGTCCATCATACGTAATAGTTGGTTTCGTTAGAATATCATGCAACAATTCATCGTATGAATTGAAGAGATTCCAAGCGCTGACCCTCTTATAACTATCAATCTTACCCTTAGGCACCCAAAGAGTAGCCTGGCTATAAACACTACTATAGCCATTTCCAAACACTGATTCACTTATTTCCTTTGGATCCTCAATATTTGACACTACATTCATCAAATTGTGACAACCATAGAAAGCCTCTTCGCCGAAGAACTTCATAGTAGTTGGGAATTCAATAGTCTCAAGAAGCTCACAGTTCCTAAATGCGCCAAATGCTATAGAATCAAGGCCCTCAGGAAGAGTTACCTCTGTGAGATAGCGACATGAAGCGAATGCATCATTGCCAATACTCTTAACTGTCTCTGGGAATTGAATCTCTGCAATCTGGCAATTATTAAATGCACCGGCACCAATAGACACAACACCATCTGGGATTGTAGAGTTCTTACAGCCTAATAGCAGTGTCTTTGTTTTACGTTCGATAATAACATTACCGCCAAGAGACTCATAAGCCTCGTTTCCATCAGCCACCTCTATAGTCTCCAAATTGTAGCAGCCTGACAAAGCATTATTGCCGATAGTCTTTACACTGGCAGGAATTGTAATTCCAGCTAAGCGGCGACAATTGTTGAATGCAGAACTCTCGATTGTTACCAAAGTAGAAGGCAGAGAGAGTCTGGACAGTTGCTCACAATTACTAAATGCCTCCTGACCAATTGTCTCCAAACCATCAGCAATCTCTACAGAAGTAATAGAAGTGCTACTGAAGGCACGTCCAGCAATAGCCTTAACAGGATACTCAGTACCTTCAACAGGGATCTTAGATGGAATTGATACAATCTTTAAGCTATCATAGTTCTCTCCCTTGACAACGGTAGCAACCTTTGAACTTGTATTATAGGTATATACCAAGTCAAGATAAGTAAAATCCTTCAATTCACCTTCATAAATATTACTGAACACTGTCCATCCCTCAGTACTCTTATATAGATCTATAGTTCCTTCAGGAACATAAAGATCTGCAGCACAGGTATAATCATATTGCTGTGTTTCTTCATTCCATTTTGACTCACTACCGAAAACATTATTATTGATAGCGAATGGACGTGAGATATGAGAAATAACTGTTGCTAAGTTACTATTGTCTCTAAATGCATATTCATCGATACTTGTCAATGTCGACGGAAGAACAACTTTCTGCATGTAGTAACAACCACTAAATGCCCATTTACCAATTGACAGAAGTCCTTCTGGCAATATTCTTTGCGTATTAGTTTGACACCAACGGAAAGCATTATCACCAATTGTTCTTAAAGAAGAAGGTAATTGTTCGAAATATGCACTATAACATTCTTGGAAAGCGCCGTTACCTATTGTTTGAACACCATCACTGATAGTAACATTTCTAAGATCAGAACATCCCTTAAAGGCATTTGCACCAATCTCCGTCACTTTATATTCAATTCCTTCAATTATAACGGTTCCAGGAATCGTAATAGCAGAATAATTACGATACTTATCACTCGCTATTACTGTAGCAGTCAGGTTACTCATAAGGTAAGCATACTTCAGGCTATCAGATTCATACTCCTTTATTTCACCTTCATAAATGGCTGCAAACATATTCCATCCATCAAACTGCTGATATTTTGCAGTAGTACCTTCAGGTACGTATAGGTTCGCATTAGACTTTGTGAATATCTGTTTTGATTCGCCACCAGAATAATCCCAATGATACTCAATACAGAACACACTCTGACTAATTGCAAATGGATTCAGTATTCGAGACGTTACTGCTGATAAATTTCTGGAATAAATAAACGCTTCATTGCCAATACTATCTATAGTAGAAGACAGATCTACTCTCTGAAGATTGTCACAATCTCGGAAAGCGCCTTCTCCGATTGTTGTCACACCTTCTGGAATTACAATACTCTTTAATTCTTCCACATTTCGGAAAGAATTTGAGCCTATTACATTAAGTGATGTAGGCAATTCAACAGATTTAAGTCTCCAACAATTATTAAAAGCATTTTTATCTATAGCTTCAACACCATCATTTACAACCAGAGTGTCAATGTAGCAATTCTGGAATGCTCCTGCACCAATTGTCTTGACTGAATAATTAGAACCACCAATAGGTATAACTCCTGGGATATTAATTTTTACCAAATTATCATCAGCTCTACCAACAACAGTTGCTGTGCCATTGCTTTCGAAATAATTATAAATCAACCCCTCGTAAGTTATTTCTTTGGGTTCACCCTCAATTATCTCTGAGAATACGTTCCAACCATCATACTGCTTATAGGCAGATGATGTACCCACTGGAACATACAATATGGCATCAGACTTTGAACCATTGTTGACAAAGACATCAGTATTTATCGCAAATGGAGTCTGGATCTTAGAAACAACAAACATCAGATTATCACAACTATAAAAAGCCGCATTACCAATACTGTCCAATGACGAAGGTAGTTCTATTCTCTTTAAGGCGTCACAATTATTGAATGCCTGATCAGCTATAATCTTAAGAGTAGATGGCAATTCAACCTTCTTTAAGTTCCAACAATAGTTAAACGCATTCTTACCTATTGTCTCAATGCCAGACGCAATAATAAGGGTATCAATATTAATATCTCGGAATGCACCTGGGGCAACAGCTTTCACGCTATAATTTACATTGTCTACAAGGATTGTTGTAGGAATTGAAATTTTACGCAACTCTTCATCAGCTCTTCCTACAACAGTAGCAATTCCCTTACCCTCAACATATGTATAATTAAGACCTTCGTAAGTTGTTTCTTTCAGTTCGCCCTCAACAATGTCAGCAAACATGTTCCAACCCTCAATAGCTTGGTAAGCGGATTTGGTACCATCTAAAACATACAAAGTTGCCTGCGATTTTGGATAGACCTCTACCCCTTCTTCATAATGAGACCATTCAGATGCAAATACTCTCTTATGAATATCAAATGGTGTTTGAATCTTTGAAATAACAGCAGACAGGTTATTTAGCCTAAAGAACGCACCTTCGCCAATACTTGTCAGTGTAGACGGAAGTTCCAATCGTTGGATTGCACGACATTCGCCGAATGCATTTTTACCAATCGTTGTTACGCCTTGAGGAATTGTTAACTTATTAAAACCAGTACAATAATAAAAAGCATCGTCACAAATAGTACGCAAAGATGTAGGAAGAGTAATAGATCTCAGACTACTATAATTATACATAAAAGCTCTATCACCAATCTTTTCTACTCCCTCATTAATTACTAAAGATTCAATATAACATTCTCTAAAAGCATCAGCACCAATTTCCTTTACTGAATAATTTGTACTGCCAACTGGGATTGAGCTAGGAATTGTTATTTCACGCAAATTTTCATCAGCTCTTCCTATTACAGTAGCAATTCCTTTACCTTCAACATAACTATAATTGAGGCCCTCGTAAGTAATTTCCTTCAATTCACCTTCAACAATCTCGGCAAACATGTTCCAGCCCTCAAGCGCTGCATAGCTAGAGCCTGTATTTAATGGAACATACAAAGTAGCCGGAGACTTGATATAGTCTGATATATAATTTCCTGATCCATCGTCATGAGATTCTTGACTACTTGCAAAAACACTCTTATCAATTTCAAAAGGTGATGAAATACGAGAAATAACTGTAGCCAAACTTCCCATTCCATAGAAAGCTTGATCACCTATACTCGTGATGGTAGATGGCAAATCTACCTTTTTCAATCTCCAACACGATTCAAAAGCCTTTTTACCTATAGTTTCGACGCCAGACGAGATAACAAGTGATTCAATGTCAATACTTCTAAGAGCACCTTTACCTATTGATTTAACACTATACTCATTACCATTAATTGGCACTATAGAAGGTATTGTTATATTTCTATTACTTGAATTCTCTGCTCTGCCTACAACAGTTGCAGTTTTGGAAGAAACAACATATAAATATTTCAAGTCATCAACTGTTGCCTCCATTGGATCACCTTCGAGAATGTCAGCAAACATATCCCAGCCTTCTGTAGCAAGATAAGTTGACTTAGTACCATCTGGAACATATAATGTTGCTTCAGACTTTTCAAATAACAGAGTTTCCCCCTCATTATACCATCCATTGCAAAAGACATTCTTATTAATTGCAAAAGGAGAAGATATCTTAGATACAACAAGTGAGAAACATCTAGCATAATAAAATGCCTGTTCCCCAATACTTGTTAATGTTGATGGAAGAACTAATTTGCTTTTTGCGTCACTCCACCAGCTTCCCATATTCGAGAAAGCTCTTGAACCGATTGTCTTCAGACCTTCTGGAAGAACAAGATACCTGAGATCATAGCAATACTCGAACGCATTATTACCAATAGTCTCAACACCTTCCTCAATAATCAAAGAGTCAAGGTTTGAACAATTTATGAAAGCTCTTGAGCCAACAGCTTTAACTGAATAGGCAGAGCCATCGAGAGTTACCGAACCCGGTATAGTGACTTTTTGCAGTTCTGAGTATTCGCCCGAAATAACGACAGCGATGTTTTCACCTGTGAAATACCTGTAGTTAAGTGTGCCATCAGAGGCCTCGCCATAGTCACCTTCGTAAATACCATCAAATACGCTCCAACCTGCTAAAGCCTGATAAGCAGACTTTGAACCAGAAGGGACAAGAAGGAATGCTGAAGTTGGAGTATAAACAGTTTTTCCCTCAACTTCATTGGTACCTACACAAAATACATTCTGATCAATCTCAAAAGGTGTGACAATCTTTGAAGTAACCGAAACCAGATTCTCACAATAAGAGAATGCCCAAGGGTCTATAAGCGTAACTGTACTAGGAATCTCTACGCGCGTCAAATTATAGCATGACATAAATGCACAGATTCCAATTTTAGTAATACCTTCCGATATTGTCACAGAAGTTAAATAATAACATTCTTGGAATGCACGTTCACCTATACTTGTTACAGAATATGTATCTTCACCATATGGCACTGTTGATGGAATAACTATATCGCCTGTATAACTATCGCCACCAGAACTTGTCACTTCTGCAGTCATGGTACTCTCATCGAGATTGTACCATAGACTTCCAATCTGTACCGCATCAGCAAAAGCTGCATACGGCAACATGGATATTATGAATAATATAAACCATTTTCTCATAATCAATGTAGTTTTAGGTTATACTACTATCTTCTTGTCAAACTTGGTGTTGGATTATCATCATCAGATGGTTTAACACCTGCCGTAGTGAACGTTAGCTCAATACGTCCCTTTGTAGTATCTTCACCTACAGAGTTATAAATATATCCATATACATAATATGTAGTCATGGACTCAAGGCCTGTAAGAGTGAATTCCAACTCATTAAGATTTTCATCAGGATTCTCGGCATATCTCAACAAAGCACCTGACAAATTAGGTTTTTTGCTAACATATACTCCATATCTTGACAACGGGAACATAGTATTGAACTTCAGTCGGAAAGTAGCTTCGTTCTTCTTTATTGAGCTTTGAATCAACTCAAACTCACCTAATTCCGGAGGTGTAGCTGCAGCCTGAGTGAAAGAAACTGTCTCTTTCTTTTCAACTGCGATACCAGAGATAACGTTGAGGGTTACTTTACGCTCTTTAGGTTGATCGTTTGGCAGACAAGTTACTTCAACATTCTGTGTTCCTGTTCCTTCCGTTACATTACAGAGAATATTACCTTCGTCATAATTTAATTTCCAAGCAGCATTACAGGTAATCTGAATGGTCTTCTTGTCACCTGTAGCAACGACATCGAAATTTTGAGGAGACACTGACAGTTCAATAACCTTACCCTGCTGTGAGACATTGATCTTTGCAATCTTTCCGCCTTCAGCCATAACAGTAATTGCACCTAAACGCACGGTATCAGTCTGAGCTTCAGTTACATTAACAGAAACATTAGTTACCGTAAGCGATTCATTTGTTCCCTCCATTTTACTACACGTAATCCAGTTATCACATGCTATTTCCCAATATGTATTACATGATATAGCAATATTTTTGGAAGCTTCAGAAACTGCCTCAAACTCTAAGCTTTGCCCTGTTCCAGACGTAACCTCAAGAAGAGGCTCGCTTTGCAACTGCCTGAGAACAAGTTCCTGGGCTACTCCACCCTTTGTGGTGACCATCAACTTTGCAGTACGGTCTTTACGCGTAGTGTTTTCACCAGTAGTGATTGTTACTTCTGTATTACCAGTACCAGAAGTCGGAGAAACACTAAATCCTTCCCAAGAACCGTCGATATCGGTAGTTATATTCCAACTAACATCAGACTTCACTTCAAACTTTGTTGTTGTAGTAGTAGGCTGAACATTGATATCGCTAACAATATCAAGTTTTTCAGCATTAGGCGACACACTCTCATCTGCGTCTTCAATTGTGCATGACTGTATCATCAGCGCTGCAAATGCAAGAAGAAGCACCTGTATCTTTAAAATATTCTTATTCATAACTTATACGATTTTATTGTTGGACCTTTTTATTAGAAGTTAATCAGCAAACCAAAATTTGCCAAGAAGCCGCCAGCACTTACATTACATGCTCCGGCAATACGCTCGTAGTCGCCACCCTTCTTATTGGCAATACCTAACTCAGGAGCAGCAAACAAATAGCAGTGTTGGAATGGAACCAACAATAACTTAACACCTATGGTAATACAAGTACACGTTGCCTTATCACCATATGTAACAGAGCCATCTTCAACAGTAGCCGACAGCTTATCGATAGAGAATCCAAGCTGTGGTGTGATAGCGAACTTATTCATCAAGTTAATCTGATAGCCGTATTTGGCTGCCATAGACGACATCTTATATGACACAGCACCCTGATAGCGACCATTACTACCATACCAATATGCAGGTTTACTCTTGGTGAGTCCGAGAGTATAACTAAGCTGGAGGTCGTTATTATAAATAACTGCTCCAACTATACCTGATGCACCAGCCAAAGTACGTAGAGTATAAGCGCCACCGAAATAGAATGTGTTTGGCTTTACATACTTAATACGCTTAAGAGTTACGGTATCGGTTGTAGTCTCATTTCGAGTAACAGTATACTCGTGAGTCTCTGTGAGATAACCTTTACGAGAAATTTCCACCTGATATGTACCAATAGGAAGAATGTTTGACTCCTGCAGCGTAAGTGCATGAGATCCGTTATATACTGCCGTAGCTGTTGCTGGACGTGTATATACGCTAAGATAACCAGTATGAGGTGTAGGCGGAGTTGCCTTTATCTCATTATTAATTTGAGCAACTACTGTGAATGAAGACTTAACGGGATCGCAATCAGGGGCACGTGTCTCTACTTCGTAAACACCTTCACGTAACTGAGTTTTCCAACTGCCTGTACCAACCATACGACCATTGAAGTAAATCTCTGCATTATTATCAACAGTGAGAAGAACATCACCAAAATGATCACTCATATCACGCATATCAACAGAAACAACCTTATTCGTTGAATCGTTAGCCAAGATAACAAATTCCTGGATACCCTCATAACGGTCATTAACGGCCTGAACCTTATGACGACCGTAGTTCATATACCTATTATATATAGGAGACTGACCAGCAAACTCACCATCGATAGTCAACTCTGACCTTGGTACCGATGTAGTGATAGTTACATATCTACCAGTACCGATATCGAGCAGCATCTCGTAAGTGCGACCTCCTTGTACAGAAATAGGATAGTAATAATCACGAAGCACACCAAAAGTCTGATGAGAAATGGTAAGCTTCTGTGCACGACGTGGAACATAAAGCCAAATTTCACCAGGCTTCTGCTCTGTACCCACAATACCAAGTGAACCTCCATCGAACAGGAAGCCCTGCTCAGGAGTTACAATCTTGATCAGTGCTGCGGTTTCACCGTTCTGGTCCATCTTCTGTGTTCCTCGGGTGTTTGCAGTCAGATCAGTTTCCAACAGTTTAAAACTTACCACGTTCAAACCTTGCGCAAATGAAGGCAAGGAAGTAGCAAACAGTGCTGCCACAATAAATAAAGCTAGTTTTCTCATATCGTTTTGTTTTAAGTTTTTAGACTAAATGCTCTCACGAACAAGGTATATTTGGGGCAAATTTAAGGAAAATAAACCAAAGTTCCAAACTTTTTGGCCAATTTTTTATAATAAAAATAAAAAAAGTAGAGCCCGCATCAAAAAGATGCGAGCTCCGCCCATATATAAGAATTCGTTAAAATCGAACTATTACTCAGCCTTAGCCTCTTCAGCAGCTGGTGTCTCAGCTTTTGCCTCCTCAGCTACAGGAGCCTCAGCAGCAGCCTCTGCCTTAGGAGCAGACTTGCGTGAACGACGAGTTGACTTCTTCTTAGTATCCTTTGCCATCTCTGGATCAAAGTCTACAAGCTCGATGAAGCAAACCTGTGCAGCGTCACCCTGACGAGTACCAAGCTTGATGATACGAGTGTATCCACCGGGACGATCGCCAACCTTCTCACTTACAGTAGAGAAGAGCTCTTTGATAGCATCCTTGTTCTGAAGGTAGCTGAATACTACACGACGAGAGTTGGTAGAATCCTCCTTAGCCTTAGTGATAAGGGGCTCTACATACTTCTTCAGGGCCTTAGCCTTTGCAACGGTCGTAGTGATTCTTTTGTGCATGATCAGCGAGATAGCCATGTTAGCGAGCATGGCACTGCGGTGAGATGCAGTACGACCGAGATGATTGAATTTCTTATTATGTCTCATTTTTCTTTTGTTCTTTTATTGGGCAGGAGATTACTCTCTGTCCAGTTTGTATTTTGAAATATCAGTTCCAAACGACAGATTCAGACTCTCGAGCAAATCATCAAGCTCAGTGAGCGATTTCTTACCAAAGTTGCGGAACTTAAGGAGGTCAGTCTTGTTGTACTGTACCAGGTCGCCAAGTGTCTCAACATCAGCAGCCTTGAGGCAGTTGAGGGCACGAACAGAAAGGTTCATGTCAACGAGACGAGTCTTAAGCAGCTGGCGCATGTGCAGAACCTCTTCATCGAACTCCTGGTTGCTCTCAGTCTCAGAAGTCTCAAGAGAGATCTTCTCGTCAGAGAACAGCATAAAGTGATAGATAAGGATCTTAGCAGCCTCTTTCAGTGCGTCCTTTGGGTGAATGGAACCGTCCGTAGTAACCTCGAGTACCAGCTTGTCATAGTCGGTCTTCTGTTCAACACGATATGGCTCAACAGTGTACTTTACGTTACGAATCGGAGTGTAAATAGAATCGATTGCAATTACATTAACGTCGGTGCAGAACTCGCGATTCTCATCAGCGGGTACATATCCACGACCTTTGTTAATTGTAAGATCAATCTGCATCGATGCTTTGGAATCTAAATGACAAATCACCAAATCGGGATTTAACACTTCAAATCCAGTCAGATACTTGCCGATGTCAGCGGCTTTGAATTCGGTAGAATTCTCGACCGTGATACTGACTTTCTCGTTCTCGAATTCTTCTACTACTTGCTTGAATCGAACTTGCTTCAGATTCAAGATAATGTTGGTTACATCTTCCTTTACACCGGGAACTGAAGAGAATTCATGCTCAACACCAGCGATACGGATGGTGTTGATAGCATAACCCTCGAGTGATGAAAGTAGAATGCGGCGCAGGGCGTTACCAATGGTTACACCAAAGCCGGGCTCCAAAGGACGAAATTCGAACTTGCCGAACTTGTCGTTGGCCTCCAACATTACGACTTTATCGGGTTTTTGAAATGCTAATATCGCCATTAATTTAAATGATTTTAGTTCTTAGAGTACAACTCAACGATTGACTGTTCCTTAATGTTCTCGGGGATGTCAGCGCGCTCCGGCATATGGAGGAACTTACCGCTCTTAGAGTTCTCATCCCACTCGATCCAGGGGTACTTGCTATGGTTGAAACCAGCAAGGGCGGCCTCAATAACCTCGAGAGACTTCGACTTCTCGCGAACAGCTACGATCATACCGGGCTTAACCTGGAATGAAGGAATGTTCACTACCTTGCCGTCAACGGTGATGTGCTTGTGACCAACGAGCTGACGGGCAGCAGCGCGAGTAGGAGCAATACCAAGACGGAACACGACATTGTCGAGTCGGCTCTCCAACAACTGGAGGAGCACCTCACCAGTGATACCGTCGGCCTTTGCAGCCTTCTCAAACAAATTACGGAACTGACGCTCAAGTACGCCATAGGTATACTTGGCTTTCTGCTTCTCTGCCAACATGACAGCATACTCCGACATCTTGCGGCGACGGTTATTGCCATGCTGTCCCGGGGGGAAGTTCCTGCGGGACAAAACTTTGTCCGGTCCGAAAATGGCTTCTCCAAATCGGCGGGCAACTTTTGATTTCGGTCCTAAATATCTTGCCATAATAAAATAAAATGTTTCTTGTTCAAATAAATACAATAAATATTATACGCGGCGACGCTTCGGGGGACGGCAGCCATTGTGTGGCAGTGGCGTAACGTCTACAATCTCAGTAACCTCGATACCTGCACCATGGACGGCACGAATAGCTGACTCACGACCGTTACCAGGACCCTTAACATAAGCCTTCACCTTACGCAAACCAAGGTCGTAAGCAACCTTTGCACAATCCTCAGCAGCCATCTGAGCAGCATACGGTGTATTCTTCTTAGAACCACGGAAGCCCATCTTGCCAGCTGAAGACCAAGAGATAATCTGACCCTCATCGTTTGCCAATGAAACGATAATATTATTGAAAGAACTGTGTACGTGGAGCTGACCCATAGCGTTTACTCTCACGTTTCTTTTCTTTGAAGTGACTGTTTTCTTTGCCATAATTCTTAAATCATTAAACTGTTCAACTTAGAATTACTTCGTAGCCTTCTTCTTATTAGCAACAGTCTTCTTCTTTCCCTTACGGGTACGAGCATTATTCTTTGTGCTCTGACCACGAACAGGAAGACCATTACGATGACGGACTCCACGATAGCAACCAATATCCATCAGTCGCTTGATA
>Ga0256405_10001893_pt1 | contig 52987 bp, 87 predicted proteins | sample RumenRJG_02DNA_FD_189096 | JGI IMG/M metagenome (GOLD analysis project Ga0256405, IMG submission 189096) | Bovine rumen microbial communities from Lethbridge, Alberta, Canada - RJG_02 | ecosystem: Host-associated > Mammals > Digestive system > Stomach > Rumen | place: Canada: Alberta... | reverse complement strand
GACCTCAAGTCATGGCAGAAGTCCGTTGACGATAGGTTGAAATCAGATCATGAGCGGTTGAAAACGATGGAGGACGGGAACAAGGTTGTCTGCCGTGGAATCCTCGCTTTACTCAGTCATGAAATCAACGGCAACAGTATTGACAAGCTCAAAGCATCCCAATCGGAAATGACAAACTATTTGATCGACAGGTGAAAGGAGACATTATCATGGATTGGAAAAAGTTTCTCAAAGCAACGGGGATTCGGGCTATTCGGACTTTTGCTGAAGCGGCTCTTGCTTACATCGGAACAGGGGCTATGGTCTTGGGTGATGTGAACTGGCTTGGCGTTCTCAGCGCTGGCGCTTTCGGTGCGGTCACGGCTGTGCTGCTGGCCCTTGCCACCGGCCTGCCGGAAGTCGAAGACAAGCCCACCCTGGAGGCATGAAAATGGACGAATACGGACAGGCGTATTACACCATCGCGCAGCACGAAAGGGAAATGACCAGGATGGAGACGGTGAACCGGAGATGGTTCATCGCCTTCCTGATCGTGCTTGCCATGTTGTTTGCGACAAACATCGGCTGGGTCATTTATGAAAGCCAGTTTCAGGATGTTGTGATCACACAGGATGGATATTCTGACGGCAACGGCACGAACGTGTTTAATGGAACGGGGGAGTTCTCATATGGCGACTCGCGGCAGTCAGACGATTAAGATCCGCGTGAAGCGGAACGGAAATGGCAACGGGGCCTATAAGGCATGTGGTGCGTGTGGCGGGACCGGCGTCGTGCGCGGAAACAGCACCCAGCGGTCGAGGAGACGCAAATGACCGGGCGGGAAGATGTGGAGAAGGCGATCTTCCAATGGGTCATTGGCAGAAACGGCGAACGGGACAGGCGGATCATGGAGATGTACCTGATCGACGGGATCACATACAGAGAGATGATGGACCGACTAAATGCGGAAGGCTATCAGATCGGCATTGACGGGCTGAAGAAGGTCATCCGCAAAAGAAAGCCGGCAGTACTGAAGCATCTTTGACGGGTCGGAGCAAATTGCTCCGGCCCCTTTTTTTTATACTTTCAAGGCACGAAAGATACCCTTCCGGTCACTCTGCGGAAGGGCTTTTTTCATGCATAATCCAGGCAGAAACGGAGGTAGCGTGATGGACATGATTCCGGTTGGATGCAGGCAGAACGTGAAGACTCTGGCAGGAAAACTCAAAACGGATATGGAGACGGCCTACGCCATGATTCTGATGACTGCCATGCTGACAGACCTTAGCACGGATGACGAGCGGGTTGTGGAAATGCTCCTGAAGGACAACGGATATGTGGAAAAGAGCAAACCCTAACCCATGCCGGGCGGAAGAGCCGGACTGCGTTGTGAGAGCTATCGCCATCGCGACCGGCCAGGAGTGGGACGATGTGCATTACGCCCTGTGCGAGATGAGCCGGAGCTACTGCACAATGCCAAGCGTGAACTGGCTATGGGGACTTTACCTGGAGCAGAACGGGTTTGCAAAGCATATGGTGCGGGAGCCTGTGACGGTCCAGGAGTTCAGCAAGGAAATCCGGGATGGGAGCTGCGTTGCCTGCACGGGAACACATGCTGTCGCCATCCGGAACGGAAACTATCTGGACGCATGGGACAGCGGAGATGAAATGGTCAGTTTTTATTACTGGAGGAGGAAATAGAAATGGCTTACGGACAGATGTATCAGAGCTACGGGAACAACGGGATGTACGGTGCTGGATACGGGCAGATGTATCCGCAGCAGAGCTACCAGGCACCTGTACAGCAGAGCTACGCGCCTGCACAGGGACAGGGTATTGACTGGGTGGACGGGGAAGCCGCGGCGAGAGCCATGCAGCTTCCGGCCGGCGTGACCCAGCATGCCATGTGGGACATCAATGAGCCGGTGATCTATCTGAAGAGCGTGAACCAGATGGGCATGCCGAATCCGCTGCGGAAGATCCGGTACACGATGGAGGACAGCCAGCAGAGCGGCGGACAGAGCCAGGCGCTTCTGACGGGCGGAGAATCCGGAACAGAGCATGGAAACCCGGACATGAGTCAGTATCTGCGGCGTGACGAAACCCAGGGCTTCGTGAAGAAGGATGACCTGGAGCGGATGAAGACAGAACTGATGGAGAGCATCCAAGGCATCAGCGCGGCGAACGGCGGAGCGGCAAGACGGAACGTGAAAGGGGAATGAGCATGAATCCTCTGTACGGAATGCTGAACGGGCAGCAGAAACAGCCCAAGGAGGCGGCTCCGAATCCTCCGGTGAACAATAAGCCACCCATGAACTGGAACGCAGCGCTGGGGCAAATAAAAGCCAATCCTGCGGGGATGCTGAAGCAGGCCGGATACAACGTGCCGGACGGGATGGGCAATGATCCGCGGGGAATTGTGATGCATCTGATTCAGAGCGGTCAGGTGGGCGGCCCCATGATGCGGATGATTCAGCCCATGTTGTCGAGACTTGGGTTCAAGTAAATGCATTTATCGGCGCAGACGTGTGCCGTGATGCATGATTATTGATTGAAAATGATTTCTTTCGTCGAGATGCGCATAGACGATTGAGATAAATTAACACGAAAGGAATCGATAAAAATGACTTCCGAAGGAAATAACATGTACATGCCTGTTGCCCCGGCCTATGGCTACGGCAACAACGGCGGCGGTTTCGGCTTCGGCAACGGAGACGGATGGTGGATTATTATTCTGCTCCTGATCTTCGGCGGCGGCTGGGGCATGGGCGGCTTTGGCGGCGCGGCTCCCTTCATGATGGGCGGCTTGGGCGGCGGCCTTGAGCTTTATCCCTGGCTGAACAACAGCCAGCACATCGCTGACGGCTTCCGTGATCAGCAGATCCAGAGTACGCTGGCCGGCATTCAGAGCGGCATCACCAGCGGATTCGGCGACGTGCAGAATTCCCTGTGCGCTGGGTTTGCAGGCGTGAACGCCGGAGTGGCCAACGGCTTTGCCCAGGCGGAGATCGGCGCGAATGCCAGGCAGATGGCGAACATGCAGAATCAGTTTGGCATCCAGAGCGCGATCCAGGGCGGCTTCGCTCAGAACGCGGCCGGGACGGCTGATCTGAAGTACACCGTGGCCACCGAGGCCTGTGCGGACAGGAACGCGATTTCCCAGGGCATCCGGGATGTCATGGAAAACTGCAACCGGAACAATCAGGCGGTGCTGGATAAGCTCTGCGCTCTGGAACTGGACGGCGTCAAGAACCAGCTTGCTCAGGCGCAGCGTGAGAACGTGGGCCTCCAGAACCAGCTCAACATGGCCAGCATGGCGGCTTCCCAGGCGACGCAGACCGGAAACATCCGGGATGCCATCATCTCCGAGCTTCGTAGCTGCCCCATCCCCGCGCAGCCCGTTTATGGGAATCAGCCGATTTTCACCTGCAACGGGCAGACTCCCGTTTCCGGGTGCGGCTGCAACGGCGGCTTCATGAACTGATGGGGGTGTGACGCATGGCAAGGTATCTTACGGCAAGCGACGCCAATGTCGCGTTGAACGGTACTCTTCCGTTCAATATCGTATCTATCCCGTGCAACCGGGGCTGTGTGGTCCCGCTTGCGACCGGGGTTCTTACCTTGAAAGGCGGCAACACCAACGGTTTCGCCCGGTATGCGGTGGATCTGCAAGGAAATGCGTCGATCCCGACCGGAGGAGCCGTGACGCCCATAGCGGTGGCGATCACGGTGAACGGGGTGGCTGTGCCTGACAGCGTAGCCATCCTGACTCCTGCGGCCATCGGCGACGTATGGCATTTCCATACCAGCACGGTGATCACCGTGCCGAACGGATGCTGTGTTTCCGTATCCGCGGCATATGTGGACGGAACAGAGGATGACGCCACGGTCACGCCGACCCCTTCCATCGCCGTGAGACGGATGGCTTCGCTGACCGTGACGCGGGTAGCCTGACGGAAAGGAGGACGCTGAGATGAAAAGGTATGAAGACCTTGATGAAGCCATGTGCAGAGAGCTGGAGATGCTGAATAAGAAATACGGCGCTGATTCCGCCGAGATGACTATCCAGGATCTCGAAAAGGTTGATAAGCTGTATCATGCGCTGAAATCCGCAGAAACTTATTATGCCATGGCGGAAGCCGGGTATGATGAGGAAGATGAACGGTCCTACGGCAGGGGACGGTCCTATGCCCGGAGACGGGACAGCATGGGCCGGTTCAGCCGCGACATGGGATATTCCGGACGGTATCCGATGTATCCTATGCGGCCGGAGTATCCGATGAGTTACGACGACGGCGGGTACAGATACTGACATAAGCAGGCCCACCCGGAAACGGGTGGGTTTTTGCATGCGCTGACTGTCTGTTTTGAAACACCAAGGGAAGCTGCGATAGCCGAATCGTTACGCGGGTCAGCATTGAACAACTCATTCAGGCGTTCTACGATGGTCGCAGTCTTAGCCATGGCTGCTCCCCTCCTTACTATGTAAGCTCATTATATCCAAGATGTGGACGATATGCAATATTTTTTGTAAAAATCGTCCACAAAATAGTTGACAATAAAAATTTGGTGTGCTATGATTTCTCCTGTCCACAAAAAGGTAGACTTAGGAGGTGATGGAAAATATGAACAATCTTGCCCTTCGCGGGAAAATCCTCGGCATGTACAAAACGCTTGGAGGCTTTGCTGATGCGATTGGATGGAGCCGGAGAAAGGTTTCCTATATCGTCAGCGGGCGTCAGGAGGCAACAGCGAAGGATATTGAACAAATGTGCGACGCGCTGAAGGTTGAGGTGCCGGAAGACTTAAGACTTCTTTTTTTGAGCTGAAGTCCACAAAAATGTAGACGTTTGCAGAGAAGCCGAATGGGAAGATGGTGAAAACGTGAGCAGCTTGCCTCTCGTTTTTGAACGGAATCTCTATCAGGCAGTTATCCGGTACAAGCAGGAGCATCCTGGAGAGCTTGAGGAGCGAACGCGGCAGAGGAAAGACCGGGAACAGAGAACGCCCGGCAACGAGAATGGAGGCTGACATGTACAGAACGTTTTCCGATCAGATGGGACGGAAACACCGGGTGCGAATGACGGATGAGGAAGTCCTGGATCGTTGGCGGTACTGGGTCAGTTTCTTCGGAATCTGCCTCCTGTGCGGAGCCGCGCTGACAATCTCAAGTGGAATAATTAAATGAAAGAAGTGTTCTGAATGGACAGTCGCGACAGATACCTGAAGTACGGGAGAATCTTTTCCGGGCAGGTCGGAAACAAGCGATACGAAGAGCTTCTGAACGACATCGGCACGAGCAACTATTATCGCTGGCAACTTCCCTGGACGGATCCGCTCCCGAAAGAGCCGCATGGCCGTTCGATGTGGAGAAACGAGGCCGATCCTGATCCGTGGGAACCGTTGATTCACGCCATGATCGGAGTGGCTGCCAAGGATTACGCCATGGCGCTTATTAACGGACCGCAATGGCTCGTTGAGGAGCTTCGTGGATGGTTCCTTGAGAACGAGTTTGCAACGCCGGTGATGCGGGAAGTTGAAAGAATGGTGCGCAGTTGCAGAAGCAGGTGGGAGCTTAATCATCTTCCGGGAAGAATCAGAACAAACTTGTAAGAGGAGAAAAGCAATGAAAAACTACGCCGCTAAAACAGTTGGAGATCTGATGACCTATGTGCAGGAAGAAGCGATTCCTGAAATCCGCAGGCTGATGGATTTGGCTGGAAAAGCAAACAAAGCAAATGGTGAACTGAATTTCACCCTACATCTGGATAACGACGGGTACGCAGCCTATGGCGTTTATACGAACGAAGGGGAGGAACTGCCGAACCGCATCTACGCGTACAAGACCCGCTTTAACTCCGAATGGCAACGGAATCCCCTGGCTGAGAAGGACCCGTGGGAGGCGAGCAGAGCATGACGGACGCGTATGAATGGCTCGGCACCTGGGAGCCGATTGAGGCACCCGGCCGGCATTGCAAGATGTATCCCGCCGGATTCGCTCATGGATATCAATATGATCCCCACGTTTTCAGGCAGAACGGGGTCAGCAGGGCAGTTCCGGTAGAAGGCCGGGTTGGCGGGAAACCGGACTGGCAGATAAGCCCACAGGCCCGTTTCTGGCTGAATGAGCGTAAGCCTTCGCTGGCAGAGCGGGTGCTTGCCTGGTTAAAGAGGCCGTGCTGATGGCGAAGGATTTCTTTCAGCTCCCGGACGACCAATGCGAGCGGATGAACCGGCAGGAAATGGTCGGAATGAAGTGGCTCCTGAGCGCATTGAGCAGCGTGGCCTATGGTCAGGACGACCTTGCAAAGCGGCTGGAGATGATCCCGAACGGGCAGAAGCGGTACCGGCTGATGCTTGGCCAGCTACGGGCCATCAGCAATGACCTGGTAGGGACGATGAAGGTCGGACAATGCAAGCAGATTAAGAACGTGATGAACGACATGGAGCTTCGGCTCGTTCCGAAGATGACGCCTTCCGTGACCAGGGTGAGCCTGGAGGCGGATGATCTGCGGTACATCGTGAACCAGGCGAAGAAGGAAACGTGCCTGAGTTGCATCAAGACGGATGCGGAGTGCCAGTCCTGCGAGATGTATCAGATCCTGGAGCGGATCGCTCCGCTGGATGATTACGGAGACGGAAGCCTCTGCCCCTACATGCGGGAGGATATTGTGGAATGACCTACAAGGACTACGCGGAAATCATCAAGCGGAATGTCCCGGCGGAGAAAGTGGTCCGGAACCTTGGGATTCCGGTCAACCATGCAGGCTTCTGCAAATGCCCGTTCCACGCGGACAAGACTGCAAGCATGAAGCTTTATCCGGGAAGCCGCGGGTTCTACTGCTTCGGATGCCATGCCGGCGGAAGTGTGATTGACTTCGTGATGGCTTATTACGGCGTCGATATGAAGAACGCGGTGCGGATTTTGAACGAGGAGTTCAATCTGCGGCTGCCGATTGGCAGGGAGCAGACCGCTGAGGAGAAGCGAGCCTCTGAAGAGATGGAGCTGAAGCGCAAGGCTGAAGCTGCGCAGCGGGAGAAGGTTGCAGCAGAGAAGCGTAATGCCTATCTGAGGTGGTGCGACCTTGGAAAAGAGATAAGCGACCTGCAACGGGACGCGGAGGATTACAGCCCTGATAAATGCAAAGGGGCGTTTCATCCGAAGTACCAGCATGCGGTGTTGTGGCTGCCTCAACTGCTGGCAGAGGCCGCCGACCTGGAGCTGATTTTTCTGAGAAAGGAGGAGCAGGATGGATGAAAGCAGGCTGTTCTCGGAACGGCTGAACACGGTGATGAAGGAGCGAAACCTGACGCCTGGGATGGTTGCGATCAAAACCGGCATCAGCGAGCGGATGATCCGGAACTACCGGAAGGGCGCCAATACCCCAGGGCTGTATAGCCTGCTGATACTCGCGAAGGCCCTGGATGTTGACATGAACTGGCTCGGAGGATTTGAGGAGGAGAAGTAAATGAGTGAACACGCCGCAATCATGACAGAAGAAGAGTACCGGAGCGATCCGGGTGTGAACAAGTCCACCCTGTGGGAGATCCGGAAAAGCCCGGCGCATTACAAGTGGGTGCTGGAGCATCCGACAGAGGACACTCCGGCGCTGAAGTTTGGCCGGGCCGTGCATATGGCTGTGCTTCAGCCGGAGGAGTTCAGGCGGAGCTACGCCGTGGTTCCGGAAGGCATTGACCGGAGGACAAAGGAAGGGAAGGCCGCATGGGCTGCTTTCCTTGCCGACCATGAAGGCCAGGAGTATCTGACGCAGGACGAGTTTGAGCAGCTCAACGAGATTTCAATGAGCGTTCAGCGGGAAGCCGGCTGGCTCCTGGAAGGGTGCGATACGGAGGTGCCGCTGTTTTGGGATGATTTGTGGACCGGCATTCGGTGCAAGGGCCGGGTGGACGCCATGAAGGAGCTTCCGGACAGGCTCGTGATGATCGACCTGAAGACCACCAGGGACGCAAGCACCGAAGCTTTTGCAAGAGCCGCCGTGAATATGGGATATCACGTCCAGGCCGCGCATTACATGACAGGGGTCGTTCAGATTGGGTTGAACCATAAAAAGCCGGTCGAGTGGTGGTTCATCGCCGTGGAGAAGGACGCCCCGTATGCGGTGAATCTGATTCGGGCAGGGGAGGCATTCGTGGACGAAGGAATGTTCCGGCTGACCGGGCTGATGGACAGACTGGATGAGTGCCTGAGAGAGGACAAGTGGCCCGGATATGGAGAGAACGAGCTGATCCTGCCAAAGTGGGCGGAAGGGGGAGATGAAGAGTGAGTTGTAACGAAAGAGATATTTATTCAGCCGTTGCCGGAGAAGTAACGAGCTTTTCAGTCCCAAATGGCATAAAAATACTCCTCCCTATTTACGGTGAGGATGATTATTGCAACGATAAACCGATTATGTATACGGACCCTGTAGCATATGGTTGTGTTGCTGGGATTGCAACTGGAAAATACTTCATTAGAGGGTTTGACCCTGTTGAAAATAAAAGAATAGACGACAGTTGCGATGGCCCTTTCGTTTATCAATTCTCTCCAGATGCAATGGGATGCCAAATATTTGAAGATTACATAATTGTTCCTGCATTGCGTTGCAAAAAGTGTGGAAGCCAGATGATGGCAAAGGTTCACACAAAAAATAAGTGTATAGCGAATTATCAATGCCCTGTTTGTTCCGACGAGATTGCATCAATTAATCTTGAAAAACTTGCTGCCTGGGGAGGTACCGTACATGACTCACTTTAAGAAGTTGATGAACCCTAACTACCTGGGCGCCTATGCCATTGATCCGGGGCAAGAGCTGACCGTGACAATTGCCAGCGTAAAGCAGGAAATGGTCATGGGACCGGACGGAAAGAAGGAAGAATGCATTGTTGCGCACTTCCAGGAACAGGGAATCAAGCCCATAATCCTGAACGCCACCAACTGCAAGTCCATCGCGAGGCTGTACAAGACGCCGTACATCGAGAACTGGGTAGGGAAGAAGATTACTATCCACGTTCAGCAGGTGAAGGCCTTCGGTGATGTGGTGGATGCCCTTCGCATCAAACCGGTATTGCCGGCTGCCGCTCCGGAGTTCAAGTGCGCTGAGTGCGGTGCGGTGTTGAAGCCCTACGGGCAGCTCAATGCCAGGGGGCTTGCGGACTACACCAGGAAGAATTACGGCAAGGTTCTGTGTGCTGAGTGCGCTCAGAAGGCCAAAGAAACTGCTGAAAAGCAGGAAGAAAAGAAGGAGGATTAAACCATGGACCGTTATCTCGTGGACATCAAGAATCACCCGGACAATACAGACCTGGAACACAACTATGAAGAGGACAAAGAGCCTTTGTGCATGAAGAACATTGTTTTACTTGGCGAAACTGATGAAGGAAAACTTTGGTCTATCGCACACAACATTTCCATCGAAGGGCTGAAAGAGATCATTATTCATTTGAGACGGACAAATTTCGAGACGTACTGCCTCATGAAATCGGCAATGCTTCTCGCCGACGCGGAGCTTCAGGTCTTAGACTTGGAAAAGCAAAAGAGCATAGCAAGCATGAGAGAGCTTCTTAACTCGTGGGCTGAGGAGGTGTGCAAATAATGCAGGAGCTTATCATCATCGGAAATCTCACCAAGGACCCTGTTTCCAGAACGACTGCTGCCGGGAAAACCGTGTGCGACATTTCCGTCGCGGTCAACCGTCGGAAGAAGGCAGACGGGACGCAGGAGGCCGATTTCTTCCGGTGCAGCGTGTGGGGGCAGATCGGCGAGGCCTGTCAGAAGCACCTGTCCAAGGGCAGCAAGGTCTGCGTGACCGGGACCGTTTCCGTCAGCACCTACACCGGGCAGGACGGGCAGACCAGGGCCAGCCTGGATGTTTTCGCCAAGGACGTGGAGTTCCTGAGCAAGCGCGGTGAGTCCGGACAGAGCAACGCGAATGTCGGCATGACTGACGTGAGCGGCGATGTGCAGGGCGAGTTGCCGTTCTGAGATGGGAACCATGACGATTGGAAGAACGCTGAAGGTTCTGCTTGAGGAGCGCGGCATGGCTCAAAAGGATCTTGCAAGGCAGACCGGGTTGACGGAGACGAGCATCAGCAGATACGCAAGCGGTGAGCGGATGCCAAACGCGCGTTCTCTGATGCGGATTGCGAAAGCTCTCGGTGTGGATGAGAAAACGCTGATCGACGGCCCGAAGCGTGCAGGATGGGAACATGTCGGATCTGATCGTTCCAGCAGATTCCGTTGTCCGAGTTGCAAGGAGATTGCGTATTATCCGCAAACGACTCGCGGGGAAAGAAGAGAAGCGAGCTGTCCGTACAGGTTCTGCCCGAACTGCGGACGGAGCATACAGGTTTGAGTTAACAGGGGCTGGATGCATCATCATGGGACGGGCCAGGTTTTCACTTCTTCCCCTCCTGTGCCGCGCTCGGTAGTTGCTGGCCGCATAAGCGCGACTGCATCCGGCCCCGAACTATAAACGCAGGCCCCGGATTAAGGCGTCCTGCGAGGCGCCATCCAGGGCGGAATGAGAGGTTTATATGAATGTACTGATTGCGTGCGAAGAGTCTCAGGTCGTCTGTAAGGCTTTCCGGGAGCGTGGGCATGAAGCCTACTCCTGTGATATCCAGGAATGCTCCGGTGGGCATCCTGAGTGGCATATTAAAGGCAACTGCCTGCCCCTGATTCGTATGGGGGGGGGGGGTAAAATTCCAAACCTTTGATGGACAATGGCATGAGATGTGCGACACATGGGATTTGATTATCGCGCATCCTCCATGCACCTACTTGACCGTATCCGGAAACCGTCATTTTGCAGAGGATCGGTATGGAATTAAGGCTGTAGGCCGATACATGGACAGAGTGGATGGCATTCGGTTCTTCATGGAGTTCACCTGCTGCAATGCAAAACGTGTTGCGATTGAAAATCCGATTGGGATCATGAGCAGCGTGTACCGAAAACCGGATCAGATCATCCAGCCGTATGAGTACGGGCATCCTGTACGCAAGGCAACATGCCTTTGGTTGCGGGGGCTGCCACAACTTCAGCCGACAGAGATAGTCGAACCTGGAGCCGTGGACGAATACGGCTTTAGCATCGGTGGCGCAATGCGATATGCAAAGGATGAAAACGGGAAGATCATCCCGTGGAACGATCCAAGAACAGCAAAAGAGAGAAGCAAAACCTTCCCCGGAATTGCAAAGGCAATGGCTGAACAATGGGGATAAGCCAAAGCAAACAAATATAACGCAGCCGGCTGCGGCGGAGCCGGGAAAGGATGTAATGCATGGATATAAGGAAGAAAACGTGCCTGATCATCCGGAGGAATAACCATTACCTGGTTGGCGCGAACCAGATGGTTGGCGGGCTGAACTGGAGCCGGGACAGATATGACGCCTGGCGGACCAGAGATGCCGAGAAGGCCAGGAGCATCGCAAAGAAGTGCGGCGGTGTGCTGGTCTTGTTTAATCCGATTGTGGGCGAGGCGAGATTGCTTTGAGGAGGTACAAATGACGGGGAATGAAGTGCCGTCCGTTATCACACGCATCAAATGCTATAGGTGCGGAGGATTGTACACGACAGATAAGCAGCCTGTCTTCGGGTTTGGATCTTGTAACTATGAGAAATGCCCGATCTGCGGATGCGGAGGGAACGACCGTCATAACAGGATTTCCATAACAAAGTTCAAGTTCATCCGGTGGTGGAGAGTGAGGAGGCGCTCGCAAATTGGGCAAGCTTAATGGCAGAAAGATCGAGGCCATGCATAAGCTTTATGGATTTGGAGCGGGCCGATGCAAAAACTGCCCGCATCTCGTAAGACATGTATGGGACAAGATTTATTACAAGTGTTCTCTTTATGGTGACAGCGCAAGCGAAGCAACGGACTGGAGATTGAGCTGGCCTGCCTGCGGGCTGATCGATCACGACCCGGAACCGGACAACTGGATTCCGGTCATAAGGCGGTATGAACGAGTCGTCACGGTTGAACAGCTTCCTGGGCAACTCAGCATGGACATTTAATTGATATGGGATGTGAAGTGCCGATGGGCTTCTCCAGAATGGAGCCGGGTCGGAGTGGGTGCGCCGTTGAAGCTTGCAGGGCGGGGACGGTGTACGGGGGATTTTTAAAAGAAAGTGAGGGTGATCAAATGAAGGAATACAAAGTTCCTGTGCAATCTCTTATTGATCATATCAAAACGGCGGTTGATGTGGATGATTGGGCGAAAGATATGGCAGAGGATCTGCTTAAAAGGTGTGTTCCAACGAATGTGAACCGAATGAAAGATAGTGTTTTCAGCGGTTACAAAACTGGTGATTGCCCATTGTGCGGCAAATTGATCGTAAGCGAAACCAGTAAACCTAAGCGTTTTTGCAATTTTTGTGGTCAGGCGGTGAAGTGGGAATGAATGACAGGGAGATCATAAAACTGCTTGAGATTCTTATTGGAACAACAGAAGCAGTTGGTGATTCAGTGGTTGATGATAAGATTGAGAGCAATCTGAAAACGCTGATTGATGTTGCTAACTGGTGTATGGACGGCGTAAACCAAAGCGCATCAACAAGGCATCGTCCGGAATATAGCATGAGAAAAGTAGGGGAACGTGCTTTTTCTGCACTTTGCGAATGGGAAGAATGGCTTAAAGAACAGATACAAGCTGATTAACCACGGGCAGGAAGGTCGGTGAAGTAGGATGAAAATAGAAGAATGGGAAAATAAAACTGACGAATGGAAGAACGGCTATTTGGCGTATGCAAATAATTACACTATTGAAAATCCAGACGAGATGAGTAAAGATTGGTGGCTCGGTTTTGATTATGCTTGCAGATATGCAGAGTTGGATAAACAGAATGGCGAATACCCATTTGTGTTTTTTGCAAAGGCGGTGAAGCGAAACGATTGACTGGACTGAAGTGATCAATTCGTGGGAGATTTTTAGAGATAAAATGTTTTCTGCTTTGACGTGGAAAGGAGAACAGACGATGCTTGACATAGAGAAGGTTATTGAAGGGCTTTAGCATTGTGACTTTGGCGGTTCCGGGGCTTGTTACGAAAAGGAGTGTCCGTACTATCAAAGTCATGACTGCACAGATGAATTGAAAAATGACATTCTTGTCCTGCTGAAAGAGCAGGAAGAGCGGATTGAAACGCTTGAGTCGCTGAGAAGGATTGAGCAGGAAGGTCGGTGAAGCGGGATGGATTCGATCCTTTATGATATGTTCGCAGAAGAACTCGTCTGCGTAAACGACCTGAAGAATGTTGAGTATGCTCCGCCAGAAAGATACAGCGTGGTTCGGCCTGGAACAACCGCCAATTTCATAGAGCATTGGTCGGGGACTAAAGACGGAACCTTCGCGTATTTATCCGTAATCTATACAGAGGAGGAGTATTACGATCAACATCTTCACGCGGAAAAGATTACTTCAAAATGTAAATCCAATGGCTTTAAACCAGAGCTTCTTAGAGACCTCATTGTTCCGAAAGAAACCTTTGATGAGTGGGTGAAACACTACGAATTGAATAAGAGTATAGAAGGAGAGAAAGAATAATGGAATATGCATCAGGAAGAGCAACATCCACGGCAACAGCGTGTAGCGAACAAGCGCCCGGAAATACAACATTCAAAGATTTGATCGAAAAGACGGATACAACGCTGGCAGAGCTTAACAATGTTTTAGGAGTGATCATGGCGATGATGACGGGCGATGAACGCAACGAGATCAATAACAAAGAACCTTCGTGTTGCATGGAAGCGGTTGAAGCTATGCTTGGTAGAGCAGAGACGGCTTTAAAAGCCGCCTTGAAAATCAGAAGCACAATCGCATGAGGTGCTGAGAATGACAAGAGATCAGACAATTATAGCCGACTTCGCGCATCTGCAAGGAATGCTTCAAGCCTTGTGGAACATGAGTCCAAAAGAGCCTGTTGGGATGACTGACGCATTGCAGGAAGCCGTTGATGAACTTGAAGAGCTGCGGAACGACGTCTACAAGTCCCTCGGAATCGAATACTGGGTGGAGATGAAGAACAATGAGTGAAAGGCCAGCAAAGAAGAAAGTAGAGTTCATTGAGTCATACTGGACCGGAGGCCCGCATGGAAGAGACTATGTCTGGAATGACAATCACGGGGAACTGGTCAGGTGTAAGGATTGCAAATGGTATGATCCGCTGTCTTCTCTATGCGATAACTGTGGACTGCCACGGGAAGAGATGTTTTTCTGTGCTGATGGTAAAAAGGGTGAGGCAAAATGAAAGAATACATCATCCAGATTGATGAAACACAAAAGGACATAATGGGCGGACGCCCATTGTTGGAGCTGCCGAAGGAATTGGTTCGGTGCCAGAACTGCAAATGGTGGGACAAAAAGGATGATTCACCGTATGGGTACTGTAATGCGTGTAAACATGGGTTTCGATCCGCCCATTGGGAAGTAGGGATATACAGAACTTACAAAGGCGACTGGTTCTGCGCTGACGGAGAAAGGAAACAAAATGGCTGAATATCCCGAATTGGTCCCGGCCACAAACGTAATGGAAGTTTTATTCCGGGCGTGGTTGCTCGGATGGAAAGGGCATCGAAAGGCCCGCTGGAAGCGGAAATGGGCAAGGCATGGGATCAGATATTGAAAAGAGGTGAGTTGTGTTGAGCAAAAAGTCTTTCAAACGGCTTCAGAACAGGCTGTACCGTGAGATCAAGCACAGGATGGAGCTTGAGCGCATGGTCACAACGGTACACAACGAGCTGAAAAAGCTTCATATCGAAAAAGTAAAGGCTGGGTATAAAGTTCCGCTTTCACACTATAACGACAGCTTATTAGAGCATAGGGATATGGAAGAGTACGCACGACACCATCTTGCAAGAGATATCGCAGAAGGGCTGGATAAAAAGGGGTATATCCGGTATTGCGCGGAAAATTATGAGTTTGATCAAACCATAAACTTCTTTGCAGAGGCGTATGTCATGAATCCGGATGCACACAAATACTTCGGGGGATGATGCGCCATGGACAGAATCGACAGGTGCGTATGTTGCGGCAGGATCATTCCGGAAGGGCGCATGGTATGCCAGATCTGCGAACACGATGAGCGGAGGAAGTCTGATGGAAAAGCTTACGGAAGATCGGCGGGAAATCTTCACCGATATTTACAGGTACTACGAAAAATTCTGGGACATGCCGGACAAGGTGGAAAACTGGGCTGAAGCTGCCGCGGAGATGTGCCGGATCGCTACCAAGCACGGAAATACACCCCTGGTGGTCAACCTGCTGAACGCCTGCTACTGGTCAATCGACGCGGAAACAAAACTCGCAAGGGAGGCAATCGAAAATGGAGTCAGATAAGCCGATTTTCGTGGAGTTCATGGGCGCCAGGCTGCACGAACAGGATGGAGAGCGAACCTATGAGCCTATCGGACCGATCACAATCTCTCAGGCCCATCTGTGCGCATTCTATGACCATGCGCTGATGCTTGGGGACGTCAAGATCCGCGTCATGGAAAGCTATGATGATATTTACAACAAGCTTCACGGGAGGGTATACGCATGACAACGGAGGAGCGGGCCAGGAAATGTACGGCCCCGGAGACAGAACGAATTTATCCGGAGATTCCAGGATACGGTCGTTCTCTTGGACGGAAGCGAGAAGCATGGCATGTAGGATACACAAGCCCAAACGCAAGGCAATGCGAGTGCGGCGCGTTCCCCGTTTTTGAGCAATACACTATGGATTACGGGCCGGAAGGGGAGAGAAACGTCCCTGCAACGGAGTTTGTTGCAATCTGCCCATCGTGTGAGCGCAGGGCGAAAGGTTCCGGAAGCATTGAATATTGCCTGGATATGTGGAACCGGAGGATCATGTCCCGCGACAGCATGCGAGTCCAGGAAAGGCCGGCTGATTTCGATACGGAGGCATGTGTTGCGCTGAGTGGGCGTTTGATCAGGGATGCCATGGAAGAAGCGATCAGATTGGTTAAGCGCCGGTGGGAGATTGACAGGCAGCTTGCAAATCCGCTTCTGAGTGATGTCCGCAGAGAACTCCTGTACACGGAGTTCAAAAGTCTGCGGCACCACCTGAATGAGATGAACAAGGTTTTCTATGGACCGATCACGATGGACCGGGACGGGGACGCAATTATCTCCAAGATCAGACAGAAACTATACCCCACGTTGAAGCCGGAAGAGCGGATCACGATTCCGCTCCGGCTGGAAAGGATGAAAGAATGGAAAACAAAATGAAATGTGGTTCGTGTGGAAGCGACAAAATAGTAATATACCGGCTTGGCTATTCAGAGCCGCCAGTATACAGGTGTACCGTGTGTGGCAAAACTGGATTTACAGAAAATATTATTAAGCCTGAAAAATCCGATGTCGTCAACCACCCTTCGCATTATGCCGGCAAGATTGAGTGCATCGATTACATCCGGGATAAGCTGACTATGGAAGGGTTCACGGATTACTGCATCGGGAACGTGATGAAATATATTTCACGCTGGCGGAAGAAAGACGGCATCCAGGACCTGAAGAAAGCTGCGGTGTATCTGAACTGGGCAATAGAGAGCGCCGCAAAGGAGGAAGCATTTGCGGACAAAGACGCAGCTCAACGCGGCGATCAGGACGTGCTGGCGCCTGCAACATAAAGAGGTGCAGGAATGACGATTTTCTTCTACCCGGATGGAATCACAAAATGGAAGTTCTATCGGAAGACATACAGAAAAGCTCGTCACAGAAGGATGGGACAGCGGCTTGTAAACTATAGTATTAGGCATGGATACACGAATGGTTTGATTGTAGCACTATGATTTTGTGCGGTGGCGGAATAGGTAGACGCTTACACTATGCAGGTAGATACGACATATGTCCTATCTTCTAAGAAGAGATACGGCACGTTACCACCTGTGGTCTTAAGTCGGCCGTTGGAATGCTCTTTATGTGAGGTGCAAATCCTCACCCGCATTATTATTTAAGGGAGGGCGCATATGGACGATCTTATTAGCAGAAAAGATCTGCTTGAAGCCTATGACAAGGCGCACCAAGGGCCACCCGGAGGAGCAAGAAAGCTGATCGAGGAAGCCCCAAGAGTGTTTAGTATTAAATTCTCAGAGAAGGAGTTTGAAAAAATCCTCCAGTATCAGAAAGACGTGCTGACCGATACTGCACAGGAAGCAATAATGGATGCCATCAGCGTAAGAACTTTTGATGACGTTCTGCGGCTTGTATGCCGCATCGAAGACCGCAAAAAGAAGGGAGCTATCAGATGAAAAAGAAAATTGCCATCATACTTCTTCTTGCGGTTCTAACGGTCACGCTGGCGGGTTGCGCTTCGAAAACAATCGATTCAAAAGGCATAGAACGGTATGTTTCGTACGGATTGATCGAAGTTGAAACCTTAGATACTGAGAGCAAAACTACTGTAGCGTATGATCCACGAACCATGATATGCTATCTGAAATTTATTGACGTTTATCGTTTGGGCATATCCCCGTATTATGTTATCGGAGAAGACGGCAAACCAGAAATCGCTGTTTACGGCGTGAATTACCCCTTAACAAGCCCTGGCAAATGAGAAAGGTGCTGGATGATGAATCAAATCGGCGTGATCGAACGTATTGACGAGCTGATTTTCGAAGCGGAGAAAGAACCCAGTTGGACAGCTACGCAGGCACTGCGGTGCTTACGGAAAGAATTGCTGAACGAACCAGCGATCCCGACCAGGTGGATTTATGATTACCTCGACAAGCTCGAGCCGGAAACGGCGGAGCGAAACGCTGTTGTGCAGATGTTTGTCGCCTGGAAGAAAGAGAAGGAGAAAGCATGATTAAAAGAATCTGTGACAGGTGTGGTAAGACGATGGAACTGAAGGAAGATGGTTGCGTTTCATCTGCCAATGGCCATGTAATCGTCAAAGCAAAGGACGGCGGAGCCTTTGAAAGCTGGGCGATCCTCGATCTGTGCCTTGACTGCCGATTGTCTTTTCTCAGGTGGCTTGACATGAATAAAGGCGGCGCATGCTCTGCTTACTCATCTGCAAAGGACGCAGCAGGTATTGTGCAACATGGGTAAACGATCTGACTACAAGAAAGACAGGGCTTGGGATTCGTGGGATATGAACTGCCGGAGAATCTGCCCGGTCGATTCACCTTCCAGGCGAAAGCTGCGAGACATTCTCCGCAGACAACACAGAAAAAGAATCAATAAGGCTGCAAAGGAGGACTCAGAGTGAAGATCTATGTGCGCCGCACGTCCGATGGTTTCCCTTTACGCGGCAACAACGTTCGTGAGTTTGAATCATTGGAGGAATGCATTAACACATTGGAGTGTGAAACTGGCGAAGAAGAATATGTTGTTTCCAAACCTGCCCATTGGAACGGCATTCCAGAAGGTGTGGAAAGAGTCGTGGAGATATATGACGACTATAGGGAATAAATAGACCGCGGGTGACTGGAGGTAAGCAGACAACATGGTCAAGATTTGCATAACCAAGACAAGCAACTTGGATTTCGAAGAGATTAAGGAATATGAAAATCTGGAAGCTTGCGTGAACAATTTGCTTAAACAGGGTTTATTCAAAAACACCACCCCGGAACTTGTTATATCAAAACCTCAAGACTATATGTCAAAGGAATCAGCAGACTGTGACTATGTAGTCGAAATATACGATACATGGAGAGAATAATGGGGGGGATGAAATTGCCACCGAAGACAGACAACAGAAGCGTCGGAGGAAGGTTTGAGCAGGAGCTGGCGGAACGTCTCTCCAGCTACGGCGCCTGGGTGCATGTGCTTCAGCAGAACAAGGCCGGACAACCCGCTGATCTCATCGTGGCGACTCGAAAATGCCTTGCGCTGATTGATTGCAAGGTTATTTCCGGCCCTGGTGGGTTCAGAATGAGCCGAATCGAGGAGAATCAGCGGTATGCCATGACGCGGTTTCTTGAGCGGACGGGCAGACGCGGGTGGTTTGCACTCAAGTTACCCGACGGAGAGATCTACTTTGCCTTCGCAAACAATTTGATCAACGGGATATATAAGGACGCTAAATCCATCTCCGAAGAAGAGATCCGAAAAAACTTTCCCACGCTTAGTGAATTTGTGAGGTGGTATCTCTTGTGAAAACAATCATTTCAAACGTGATCCGCATCGAAGACCCTACACCGGAGATCCGGGAGTATGCAAAGACACAGCTTGAGCTTCCGAATCCTGAGTATGTCAAAAAGGAGCGCATGGGATTCTGGCTTGGAAGGACACCGAAAACGCTCCGGCTCTATGAGTGGCACGGCGGGGACCTGATCCTTCCCTTCGGGTTGGTGCGGGAGTTGCTCCCGCTGCTCCAGGCCGGGGATATCCGTGGCATGTTTGTTCCGGGAGAGGACGTTGACTACGGCCAGCCGATCCCACTCTATGACTACCAGCGGGATGCCGTGACAGCGCTGATCCGGAAGACCTACGGCATCCTGAAAAGCCCTGCCGGGTCCGGGAAGGGATTGCCGTTGAGCGCAAAGATTTATACACCGGATGGCTACACAAGAAACGGCGATTTGAAAATAGGCGATGAGGTTCTAAACAGTTACGGTGGAATAAACAAGGTAACAGGCATTTATGACCGTGGAAAACAGTTTTGCTATCGGTTTACTTTTACGGATGGATCGTCCGTTGTATGTGACCAGGATCATTTATGGACGGTAAGAAATACACGGAAATACTCCCAAGAATGGGAAACAATATCCGCGAAAGACCTATATAAACTCGGAGTCTTGGATCAGCACGGCAACAGGCAATGGGAAATCCCGATAGCAAAGCCCGTATGTTTTTCAGAAAGAAAAGTGACGATAGACCCATGGTTGCTTGGCGTTCTTCTCGGAGACGGAACATTCGTAGACAGAGAAGTGTCTGTTTCAAACACAGAGAAGGATATCCTTGAGAGGGTCAAGAAGACTGCGAATTGTACATTTTACAAACGAAAAGAAAGAGTAAGTTACATTATTAAAGATAGAGGCAGTCTGCTTTACAGGCTTGAAGACTACGGCCTGCGCGGTTTGCACAGTTGTGAGAAGTTTATACCAAAGGACTACATATACAACTCAATTTATGTCAGGCTAAAGGTATTGCAGGGACTGATTGACTCGGACGGTAGTGTGAGAGGGTCAGAGATTACAATAACAAGTACGTCCAGGCGTTTGATGGAAGATTGCCTTGAAATTGTGGAAAGCCTTGGAGGAACCGGAACAATTTCTGAAAGGCATACGATGTTCACCTATAAAGGAGAAAAGAAGCCAGGAAGAACATCCTACAGGCTTTCATTGAAATTGTATGACTTTGATCCATTTACGAGTGAAAAGCACACGAAAAACGCTTCCGTAAGAACAAAATATGTCCGCGCATACAGAAGGATAAAGTCCATAGATATAACGACTCCAAGAGAAACAAGATGCATTACCGTTGACAGCGATGACTCATTGTATCTTACAGACGGATTCGTTGTAACACATAACACCCAAACAGCCCTGGCTTATATCCAGGCCGTCGGGAAGAAGGCCCTGTGGCTCTGCCATACAGCGGACCTGCTTCATCAGAGCAAAGAACGTGCGGAGCTGTATATGCCGAAAAGCCTGATGGGTACCATCACGGAAGGGAAGGTAAACATCGGCACCGGCATCACCTTCGCGACGGTGCAGACCATGTGCAATGTGGATCTCCCCAGGTACCGGAATGAATGGGACGTGATCGTTGTGGACGAAGCTCACCGCGTTTCTCAGAGCGCTACATCCGTCAGCCGGTATCAGAAGGTGCTTAACAACCTGGCTGCCCGGCACAAGATCGGCCTAACGGCCACTCCTGATCGCTCAGACGGCCTGATTCGGGCCACCTTTGCTCTGATCGGGGGAATTGTCCACGAGGTACCGGACGAGGCCGTAAAGGGCAAAATAATGCCGGTTACGGTGATGCCTGTTCAGACCGAATCCGTGATCACGGATGATTGCCTGAACGTGGACGGCACAATCTGCTACACCGGGCTGATAAACCACCTTTGCTCTGATCCGGAGCGGACAAGGCTGATTGCATCCTGTATACAGGAAAACGCAGGCCATAGTTGCCTGATTCTGAGCGACCGGATCTCTCACCTGGAGGCAATCCGGGACTCCTTGCCGGAGGAGATGCGCCGGGAATCAGCGCTGATCACCGGGAAGATGACCAGCAAAGCAGACAAGGCTTACCGGCAGCAGGCAATCGAGGATATGCGAGAAAACAGACTCAAGTATCTTTTTGCCTCGTATAGCTTGGCCCGCGAGGGACTTGATATTCCCCGCTTGGACCGGCTGTTCCTGGCAAGCCCGGTCAAGTTTTCAGCCGTTGTTATACAAAGCGTCGGGAGAATTGCACGAACTTTCCTTGGCAAACAGACTCCGGTCTGTTATGATTTCGTAGACGGGCAGATCGGGTTCTGTCAGAAGATGTTCCGGGAGCGGAAGAAACACTACCGGAAGCTGGATGCAAAGATTGGAGAATAGGAATGGAGTCGGTTTTAATCAGGTTCACGGCTGATGAGTTTCTGCACTCCACGGAGCCGTATGATTACCTGGCCGGGATGGGGTTCTCGCCGGCACGGGACCACGAGGTCACCGCCTATATGAAATTCGCCAAGAACGAGTGCGGTATCTCGGCAAAAACCTTCCGGGAGGAGCTGAAGAAGGCAGAGCTTCGGGCGGCCGGAAGCAACTCCCGCCAGGTGTCCGCACAGCAGACAGAGTTTCCTGGGCAGCCGGCAAAGCTGTTCTGCCCTGGATATCTCTGCAATGAGAGCGGAGTCTGGGCAAGCAATGGAATGTTCGGGCCGGTCTGCATCTGTCCTCAGCCCATCATGCCAATCCGCCGCATTGAGAACTACGACACCGGGGAGCGGAAGATCGAGGTGGCCTTCTACGACAAAAATGCCTGGCGCACGATGATCGTCCCCAAGTCTGTTCTCGCGACGGCAAACCGGATTGTTCAGCCCCTGTCAGAGCGTGGTGTGCTTGTGGACAGCGAGTCCGCAAAGAGCCTGGTAACCTATTTCACCCGGATGGAGGCTGCAAACATCCTCCCGGAGACGCACAGCGCAACCCGGCTTGGCTGGATCAGCGAAAACAAGTTCCTTCCGTATGAAAAGGATCTGATCTTTGACGGCGAGGTCGAGTTTGGCCAGATGTACCGCGCCGTGACAGAGTTCGGTGACCGGGAAAAGTGGTTCAGCCTCGCACGGGAGGTCCGGCAGTCAGATAACATCGTTCCCAGGGCCATGCTGGCAGCTTCTTTCGCCTCGGCTTTAATCAAGCCGCTCCGGAAGCTCCCGTTTTTCCTGCATGTGTGGTCGGATGCATCCGGTACGGGCAAAACTGTCGGCCTGATGTTCGCCGCGTCGGTCTGGGCTGATCCGAATGAGGAAGCTGCGTATGTAAAGAACCTGAACACGACCAATGTCGCGCTGGAAATGTGCAGCTCCTTCCTGGGATCGCTCCCGCTCTGCCTGGATGAGCTTTGTCTGAAGGACACCGGCGGGTTTAAAGGCGACCTGGAGTCTATAGTCTACCAGTTCTGTGAGGGTGTGGGCCGCTCGCGTGGTTCCCGCACGGGCGGCACCCAGCGGCAGAGGCAATGGAACTGTTGCGCGATCAGCACCGGAGAGACGCCGCTCATAAAAGAACGGTCCCGCGCCGGAGCTGCAAACCGCGTCCTGGAAATTGAGTTCGGAGAGCGCCCACTTTTTGCAGACAATGTCCGCACAGCAGACACGATCCGGCAAAACTACGGCTTCGCAGGAAAGGCCTTTATTTCCGCATTACAGCGCCCCGGCGCCGTGGATGAGGTTTCATCCTATCAGCGCGAATACTACGCCCGGATGCTCGATTTTCCCGGTGTTACGGACAAGCAGGCGCTGGTTGCGTCGCTTCTGCTCGCGGCAGACAGGTTTGCAGCCATCCATGTCTTTGATGACTGCTACAACCTGCACCCGGAGGATCTCGCGCCCATGACTAAGCGCACGGAGGACGTGGACACAAACCGCCGCGCCTATAACTGGCTCATGGGGACCATTGCGGAGAACAATTCGCGCTTTGAGCCTACAGATGAGCATTATTCCGGCCCGATCTGGGGCAAGCTGGATGAAGTCGGCGGGAAAGTTACCGCCTGCATCATCTGTTCCCGCTTCGATGAGCTTTTGTCCTCAGCCGGGTATGATCCGAAGTCTTTCCGTAAGTATGCGCTCAGGCATGGATTGCTGGAAACGCAGGCAGGCAAGACTACAAAAGTCGTCCGCCTTACAAGTCTTTCCGCTGTCGTCAGGTGCGTATGCGTGAAAATGATCGACCTGGACGCGGAAAAAGAGGAGCCAATACCGGTAGAAATCGCACAGGAGGAGATGCCGTTTTGAGTGGTTTCAGAGTCGCATTTTCGCGCCCGTTTTGCCCCGGATAGGGCGCGTTACCTATTTTGCGCTTTTCGAAGGTAACGAAAATCGCGCCCTGGAAGCGTTGAAAAATAAGGGTTTGCGGGCTTTGGAGGTTCGTTACACCATGATTGCCGGGAATGGTAGTATATATATAAAAAAATATTTTGTGAGAGAAGAAAGTTTTTATATATATAAGAATAATAAAATAAGTGTAACAAGTGTAACAGGTGATACAGACTTGATAATAAAAGGCTTGAGCGTTTCACTTTTGTTGCACCACAAGAAATAGGTGTTACGGGATGCAGGGAAGGAGCTGAATTGATGAAACCATACACTCAGTACGTTAACTACATGCTCCGCCAGGTTTTTGCGCGGGACGGATCTTTAAAAAATCGCACGATTGCCGAGGTTGAGAACGATACCATCTGTCTGGATATTTTGCGCGGCCGGTCAGAACAGGAACGGAATATTTTGCGCGAGATCGTTTCTGCCAGCGAAAATGTTCCGATGCGCGAGGCGGTCAGAAGATTCGCGCTGGACAATCAGATGGACGAGAAGGATACCTGGTCACTTGTCCGGAAAACGACTGAAGAAATTGCGCGGAGAAAGGGGCTGATTTGATGGGACATAGAAAGGGAGATCCAAGGCCGGATCAGGTCCCTCAGCTTGAACCTGAAGAGCTTTCGTCTCTCGTTTTGAATGCATATAACAGGTCGTGTATGCCACGATGCGACATGAAAGATCCGGACGCTGTTGCAGAACGGTACGATCAGTATATTATGTCCTGCATTCGGGATAGCGCGCGGCCTGGTGTAGCTGGAATGGCTTCTGCATTCGGGTACAGCAGGGAAAATCTGAGGCGGATTAAGGACGGGGAAGTGAAGAGTATACCGGAAGCAAGCCGTCTCACGCTTAAAAGAGCATGGGGCATGCTGGAGGATTTGATGGAGCAATATGCCCTTAACGGAAAGATCAATCCGGTGTCGGCGATCTTCCTGATGAAGAACAACTTCCAGTATCGCGATCAGACAGAGACGGTCGTGGTCAAGCGCGATCCGTATGAGACAGGCAGCCCGGAAGAAATTGCGCAGAGATACCTCGCCGGGGTGGCGCCCGCGCTGGACGTCCCGCAGGAAATTGCGCGAGAAAATGCGCCGGTGGTGGAGACGGTCGTGGTGGATCAGACCGGGAAGGTCGAATGATTTCGCGCGGAGAGGATTTTGCGCGGAACATAAAAATACCCGCCCTTAATCGGGGCGGGTTTGACATTTTGCGCGGGATCAATCAAAGTCGCGGATCTCTTCGGTGCAGAACGGATGCTCCAGGGCGTTGTCGATCACGGCGATCAGCGGGTCCTCCGCACCATAATCCGGATCGTCTCTGTATTTTCGCGCCAGGGCCTTCGCCTCCTCCAGGTCGAAGGAACCGGTGGACCAGTCGTCTGAAGGATCGCGCTGGACGGCGTACCAGGGATTCCCGCCGGACGGGACGCCGGGGTCCGGGATTTCGCACGGATCGACGGGAGTCAGATCCTCCAGCAGCTCTTCCATGGGCTTTTCCCATTCACGGGCCAGGTCTTCAACTTCCGCGCGGGTGAGCGTTGTGTTCTCGTCTGCGTTGCTTCCCCACAGGGTCAGCTTGTCCTGCTTGATACGATAGGTTTCCATGTTCTTGTCCTCCTTCAGATTTTCAGATTTTGCGCGGGCCATGTCGGAACGGATCAGGGATTTGATGTAGCCTTGCTTGTTGGGTAGGCTGTCCAGGTAATTGAGGATGTCCGCATCGGATGAAAGCATGAGACGGATGGTGATCAGGCGGGTGTTGTTCTTGTTATACTTTACGGATGCGCGGATCTGAGCTTCGGATGATGGCATTGTTTCTTCCTCCTTTGAACGTATAGACAGATTTTAGCACGGTTTTCGCGGGCTGGCAATGGGGATTTGCTACCATTTTCTGACTGAATTTCTATGCATTTCGCGCGTATAAGCCGCGCATAAACCGGTGAAAAGTTGACGTCAAGTATAATCTGGTATTGATTCGGCTTCCAGATTGGACAAATACCGCGCTATCAACTATTCGTGAAACGTATGTTTTGCGAATAGTAGGCGCCTCCGGGCCTCCGCGCCTCCGCCTGCCTTACCGGATCTGACAAGCGGAGGCGTGGCCGGGGTCGTGTGTTACTGGTACCAGGGGAGGAAGAGGTGCGCTCCTGCGTGGCGGCTGGTTAGGGCGTCAATCGCCAGCAGGGCGGCGCCGATGATGATTAGGGCGGCGGCGATCATGGCGGGGCCTCCTTTCACTTGAGGATAAAACGCCGGGACGGGTTCGGGCGGGTGCAGGCGGCGACGATTCCGGGGTGCATGGCTTCGGCTGCCGCCTTATCAAACGTGGTACCGTTCACGGTGCGCCAGGTGATTTTATAATCCGTTCCTGCCAGGGTATCCAGGCCGGCGGCGTCCATGTGCGCTTTGATGGCGTCTTGTGCGGCCTTAACCATGGCGGCGGCCTCCTCCTGTATCCGGGTATATTCGCGGATCTGGGCGACGTTGGCGGCGATCTGTGCGGATGTCATTTTGCTGTTTCCTTTCTCCGGCCTTTTACCGGGCCGGGCGGCATGTCGTTTTTCCGGGGTTTTTCGGCCCTTCCGGGCCTGTGTGGCGTGTTCCGTGGGTCTTTCCTCATGCGGCCCTTCCGGGGCCGTAAATGGGCCATTTTTAGGCCGTTTCCGGTGGGGCCGGATTTCTCCGGCCCCGTGGCGGTCTGTCAAGCTTCGACGGGCTGGCGGTCCAGGGTGGCGGCGTCTATGCTGGCGATGACATCCGGCCAGGTCTTGGCGCTGATTTCTCCGGGCTTCCGCAGGGCCTCCGCGACGTACACTGGGCCGGCGCTCTCGCTGCGGTGGGTCCGGTAGCAATGGAAACCGCATTCCATGCACTTCCGGCCGTTGCACTCTATTTCACCGCGGGCCAGGGCTTCAGCCATGCCGCGGGGCGTGTACACCGTAAAGACGAAGTCCGCCCAGCTCCAAATCTCCTTGAATGGGGTGTTGATCATGGGAGAGGATACGCCGCAAATCAGATTGGCGGGCTTTCCTTCCTGCCGTATTGCCTGGTCAAGGATCGCGGGGCGCTTGGTCCAGATTGTAAAGGTCGCGGCCGGGTGGGTGGCAGCTATGCGCAGCAGGTTGATTGCGTGGGTGAGGTTTATAATCTCTCCGTCTGAGTTGTATCTCACCGTCAAGCCTGGGACCAGGACCAGCGCGGCCTCTTCTGCGGTAAATTCTACCTGTGAGAGAATCTCGCCGGTGATGTGGTGGGCGCGGGTGGCGCTGTCCCACAAATTGCGAGTGTAGCAATATTTACAGATGACTTCCGGGGATTCGGTGGCCTGCATGCGGGGGCAAAAATCATTGTTACTGCATGCGGTGTCCAGCGAAAAAATTCCTTCGATCTTGCCGGAATTGTGGTAGGTGATGGCGCGGCCGGTTTGCAGGGCCAGGGCGACGCGGGCGGCGGTGTTGCCTTCAAGAGCCTGGGCGATCTGGGCCAGGGTTTCAAGGTGCCGCTTTTCCTGGTTCTCGCGCTGCTTCCGGGCGCGTTCGCTTTCGGGCTCCCCGGTGGTGTTGGTGGTCATCGGTTTATGCCTCCTTTTCAGTAAATGTCCCCATGCTGGCACATGGAATAAGTGCGGCCGTCCGGGGTTGCTATCATGTGATCAAGGACTTGAATATTAAACAGCGCCAGGGCCTTTTTGATTTGCAGCGTGCTGGCAATGTCTTGTTGGCTCGGGGCGCAGGTTCCGCCGGGGTGATTATGGGTTAGAAAAACGCTGTGCGCATTACTTAACAGGGCGACGGTTGCGACCGTTCGCGGGTAGGCGTCCACCTGATCGAGAGATCCGCGGCTAATCATGGCCTGGCTGATGACCTGCGCTTGCGCGTTAACGCAAATAACATGGAATTCTTCAACGGCGCTTCCACTGATGAGGTCGGCGCAGAAGGCGGCCAGCGCGCGAGAATTCGCGATCTGTACGGCCGGGACAGCGCAACCGGTCAAGCGGATTTTGGCATCTGTTAGCATGGTCGCGGGTGCAATGTCGGCGCTGGTGCCGGTGGTCGTTCCTGCGTCGTACTGAATCGGGGTTTCATTGCGCATGAGTTCCCGCAGGTCTGCGGCGGTGCTGGTGTTGGTGGTGTGAGTCTGTGACATTGGTAACGCTCCTTTCCTTCTGTCAATCGGCGGGGTTCGTGTGGTCAAAGGTGATTTCCACCTTCACGGCGTCGTCGCTCAGAATGTCGGTAAATCCGATATTAAAAGCCGTCCAGCTGGGGAGATTCTCATTTGCCCAGGTCCGGGCCGCGTCGCTGATGGCGATATGTGCGGCGGCGGCTTCGCGGGTGGTTCCGTGTACTCCGTAAAAGCTGGTGCGGTGTGCATCGATGACAAGCCGGGCGGCTTCTCCGGTAAAAATAATCGTGGTGGTGGCTTTCATGGTCTTAGCTCCTCTCATGTTCCGGCCTGGTGGCCGGTGGTCGGTCGTGGTTGGCCTCTGTCTACATTGACATTATACCGCATCTAGACGGATATTGCAATATAAATATAGACGTATTTTAGGTGAAGTCATAAGAAAATCCTATATGTCATAAATTGGAAGCTTATGGCTGGTGGCTACGGCCTGGTGTGCAGCTTCTGGGCTTTGGCTGCTTGGCGGAGATCCGGCCGGGCCTGCCTCGCCTGGGGCGCTGGGGCCGGGTCGAATGTCGGGCGGCTGCTGCGTGTGCGGTTCGGGTCCGGAGATCCGGCGACGGTGGGCCGGGGCTGTGCCGCTTCGCCTGGGGCCGGGCGGCTGGGGCGGTCAATCCTGGAGCCGGTGGCCTGGGCTGGCAGCATGCGGCCGGGGCGGTTCGGATCTGGGCGGCCTGGGCTGGACCGTTCGTCCGGCCTGGGCTGGGCGTCCGGGGTCGCGGCGGAGATTGTGAAATGTTTAACAAGGACAGAGGAAGCCCGGTGGGCTTCCGCTTTTGACCGGGTGGGCGGGTGGCGGGGCGGCGGTCGTTGTACGGGGTCCCGGTGGGGGATTCCTTGCAAGGCATTTTCACAGATAACCCCCCTCACCACTCCCCTGAACAAAAAGCCTTCCCCCCGCCCCACCCGATGTGTTACAATCAAGCCGGATCGGGGCTGAGAAGCCTCTGACCGAAAAATTTTCCGAAAAACAAAAAGGCCCGGATCTGACCGGAGCCAAACAGGGTAACGCGAGAGCGGTTCGTCATGAGCCGCTCTTTTTTTATTGGATTTGAAAGGAGCGGAGAAGGTGAGAACGGAGCGGTACGGGGCAACGATTGATCGGATCAAAGCTTTTCTTGAAGCGAAGCCGTATGACTCAGGCGCCTATGAGGACCTTCTGAGCATGTACAAGGCGGAGCTGGACGGGAGCGAAGAAGAGCTGTCCAAGGCGCTTGCTGAAGGCGATACGGAATTGATCGAGGCGGAGAAGAAGCTACAGAAGTGGCTCCACGGGGAGAACAAGGCGTTTCGGGAGCGGAAGCTTGTGCCGGCGATGCAGGAGATGGTTGGCCAGCGGATCTTTACTGGCATTGACCGGATGAACGGGCAGTACCGGCGAAGCCTGCTGATGGATGCGAGGTCGGACTTTGACGCCTATATGCTGTATATCGAGCAGGACCGGGAGCCAAACAGGCGGTTTTGGATGCCGAGGCGGGCAACGCTGATCGAGGACGCGAACGCCATGTCGGAGCTGGTGGATGGGGATCTGAGCCTGCTGGGACTGAGCCTTCCTCCTGGAACTGGCAAGACCACTCTGGCGATCTTCCTGCTGACCTGGGTGGCAGGGAGGTGGCCGGATGAGTACAGCGTGACCTTCTCCCATGACGGGGACATCCTGAAGGGGATGTACGGAGAGGTGCTGAGAATTATAAACCCTGCTGGGGAATACCTTTGGAAGGATGTGTTCCCGGATGTACCGCTGGTCAGCACGAATGCAAAGGATCTGCGGATTGACCTGGGGCATGGGAGCCGGTTTGAGACATTGCAGTTTGCCTCCATTGGGAGCGATAACGCAGGCAAGGTCCGGGCGAGTAAGCTCCTGTACTGTGATGACCTGGTGGGGTCGATAGAGCAGGCTATGAGCAAGGAGCGGCTGGATAAGCTGTGGACGCAGTACACCACGGATATCAAGCAGAGAGGCACGGGCGACTGGCGGGAGCTGCACATTGCAACCCGGTGGAGCCTGTGGGACCCGATTGGGCGGCTGGAGCGGATGGAGCAGGACAAGCCGACGGGGAAACGGCGGTTTATTGCGGTGCCGGCGCTGAATGAGAATGACGAGAGCAACTTTGACTATCCTGGGCTGGTGGAAGGGAGCTTCAGCACGGAGCGGTACCAGGAGCTTCGGGAGAGCATGGACCCGGTGAACTGGGAAGCGCTGTACATGAACCACCCGATTGAGCGGGAAGGGCAACTGTACAACGCGGATGAGCTGAGAAGGTTCTTTGAGCTTCCGGAAGGGGAACCGGACGCGATCCTCTCTGTCTGCGACACGAAGAACAAAGGGTCTGACTACTGCTGTATGCCGGTGGCGTACCAGTACGGGAATGACTATTACATTCCGGATGTGGTGTATGACAACGGGGATACAGGCGTGGTGGAGGAAAAGCTGGCACGGATGCTTGCGGACCGGAAGGTGCAACTGAGCCAGTTTGAGAGCAATAACGCCGGGTGGAGCATTGCGGAGAAGGTCGAAAAGCGTATGAAGGAGCTTGGCGGAAGGTGCGCTGTGACCACGAAGCCGACTACGGCGAACAAGGAGACGAAGATTGTGGTGAATGCGCCGTTTGTGAAGTCCAACTGCCTGTTCCTGGACCCGTCGAAGTACCGGCGGAACAGCGAGTACGGGCGGTTTATGGAGGCGCTGACAACGTATTCCGTGATGGGAAAGAACAAGCACGATGATGCGCCGGATGCGATGGCCCAGTTTTCGCTGTTTGCACAGAACCTGGTTGTGCCGAGCGTACAGCCAATCAGGAGGCCGTGGTGACGATGTGGTGGGAGATTCTGAAGGTTATTGCGTGGTGCTTTGCGGTATATGTCTGCTCCTACAACTGGGAGCCGGGCAAGGTGGAAACAAGTTTCCGGAAACATGACTGGAAATGTATTTACAAGGACAAGTAAAAACCTGAAAATACAGGTAAGCGGCAGGGACTCCGAGTGAGGCCTGACTGCGGGTGGAGCCATGGATTGACCAGGGACAGAAGCGGCGCTGTTTCCGGGTGGCTTTATCCTCCTCAAACAGGGCGTGGAAACGCGCACATCCATGCCCTTACAAGCTAAACCGTGTTGTGGGAACCGGGAAAGTTCCTGCGGCACGGTTTTTATTTTACCGGAAAGGGGGTTGGAACCGGATGGGAGAGAAGGCGCTGGTGCAGGCTGCGGACAGCTCGCTGATTGCATCGATGAAGGACAGGCCGAAACTGTTTGGCCGGCATGTGATCAAGCTTTCCTACAAAGAGATCAACCGGGGAAACGTGCTGGAAGCGGCCGGGAAAGTCCTGGCGATCTATGACCAGAACGTGAAGGAATCCAGGTGGCTCTGGAACTACTACATCGGGATTCAGCCCATCCTGGAACGGGTAAAAGGCATCCGGCCGGAGATTAACAACAAGATGGTCATGAACGTGGCCAACGAGATTGTTTCCTTCAATGTCGGATACCGGGTAGGCGAGCCGATCCAGTACGTTGGACGGAGCAAGGAAGACAAGGTCACGGACGGCATTGTGAAGCTGAACGACTGGATGTTTGCCGAGGAGAAGGCAAGCAAGGACCAGGAGGTTGTGGAGTGCCAGAACGTATGCGGTACGGCGTACCGGATGGTGCTTCCAAGTCAGGATGAGGATGCGGAAAGCCCATTTGAGCTGTTCTCGCTGAACCCGGAGGAGGCCTTTGTGGCGTACTCCACGGGGCTGGGAAAGAAGCCACTGATGGGCGGAACGATCTTCGAAGTTGACGGCGGCTATGAGATGACGATCTACACCGTGGACAAGGTGTTTGTGATCCGGGGAAAGCGTGAACAGATCGTTGCCGGCGCCAAGGAAGTGAAGGTCACGGAGACACCCCATGCGCTGGGGATGATTCCGGTGTTTGAGTACCCGGCAAACCGGGCGCGGCTTGGGGCCTTTGAGATCGTGATCGACCTGCTGGACGCGCTGAATACCCTGGAGAGCAACCGGCTGGACGGGGTGGAGCAGCAGATTCAGAGCTTCCTGAAGTTTGTGAACTGTCAGATTGACAGCGACGGCATGGCGAAGCTCCGGGAGCTGGGCGCGATCATGATCAAGAGCGTGAACCAGCTCAACGCCGACGTGGACACGGTGAAGAATGACCTGGACCAGAGCCAGACGCAGACGCTTAAGAACGACATTTACCAGTCGATCCTGACGATCTGCGGCATTCCGAACCGGAACGGCGGGTCCAGCACCAGCGACACGGGAAGCGCGGTGATCTTCCGGGACGGCTGGGAATCCGCGGAGAGCCGGGCCAAGGACTTTGAGCATGTGTTCAAGCGGAGCGAGCGGAAGATGCTCCGGCTTGTGCTGAAGCTTTGCCGGGAGCTGGAAGGCGTTGATCTGAAGATGAGCGACCTGGACATGACATTCACCCGCCGGAACTACGAGAACATCCAGTCGAAGTCCCAGGTGCTGGTGGCCATGCTTGGCCAGGCGCGTGTGCATCCGAAGCTGGCCTTTGAGCATTGCGGAATGTTCTCCGACCCGGAGAGCGCTTACAAGATGAGCGAGCAGTACTACCAGGAGCAGATGAAGGCCTGGACGCCGGAACAGGTGAACGAGCATGAGAACGATGAAGCCGACACAGGCGGAGCTGTATAAGCCGTTTGAGGCCTTTGCCGGGCAGCTTGAGCGGCTCGTGAAGCAGGAGTTTAACCGGCTGACCCTGGCGGGCTTTGATCAGCTTAACGTGATCCGGACGGCGGAGCTGACGGAGCAGATCTATCAGCGGATTGACCGGTTGTGCCGGAAACACTACGCGGAGATCTGCGAGTGGGTTTACGAGTGGGTCTACGTCCAGTACGGCAAGGACCCTCCTGACAATGACTGGACGAAGGTGGTGGACCGGTGGCTGAAAGGCTACGACCCGGTGACCAGGTACGTCTACGGGAGCGAGCTGGAGCGGAAGCGGCTCCGGCTGAACGAAGGCATCCTGACGGCGCGGGAGTACGCGGACCGGAAGATGCTGACAGAGGCGGTACGGACGGCGGCGGGGCTGATCCTGACACAGGGGATGCAGTACGGGCTGGACCTGATCGGGGAGATGCAGGAGCAGGCCTACCAGGAGGCGGACCCGGAGAGCGAGCTTCTGTACCACGCCTGCGACGACAACCGGACCTGCGACGACTGCCGGGAATGCGACGGAAAGATCTACAAGGCCAGCGAGGCGCCGCGGATTCCTCAGCACTACAGATGCCGGTGCTGGTATACGCGGGTGAAATGAATCCGACAGCCTTCGGGCTGTTTGAGATACGTCAGGGAAGACGTTAATCGCAGCATGGTCATGACAAGACCTTAAAACGGAAAGCATGGCAGAGGGAACTGCCTTACCAAACGCAGAGGAGGGCGCATATGGAACTTAAGGACCTGCTTGGGGATGCCTGGAAGGACGGCATGAGCATGGAGGACGTGACGAACGCGCTGAAAGACATTCAGTTGCCGGTGGATCAGTCCGCGGAGATTGAGCGGCTGAAGGAAAGCCTCAGCAAGAGCAACTCCGAGGCGGCTGACTGGAAGAAGCAGTTCAGAGCGACCCAGGACGAAGCGACGCGGAAGGCCGCAGAAGCGGAAGAGTCCAGTAAGAAGCTGCTGGATGAAGTCGAGCAGCTCCGCAAGGAGAAGACCATTTCCGGCTACAAGGCATCCTACCTGGGGCTTGGCTACGGGGAAAAGGATGCGAGCGAGATCGCGCAGGCCCTGTCCGACGGACAGATGGACAAGGTGTTTGAGATCCAGAAGCGCCATCAGAACGCGATGTCCGAAACGATCCGGAAGGAGCTTTTGAAGGACACGCACAGGCCCGGAGGCGGAGACGGAACGGACGGCGGCAAGGACGAGAAGATCGAACTTGCAAAGGCACTTGGCAAGGCCAGGGCCGAATCGAACTCCGCCGATGTGCTGAAACACTATACAAGGTGATTTGAAAGGAGAGAGAGCATGAAGTTTGCCAAAAAGACCATGGCCGGCGGCGTTGAGATTCTGGCCGTTGCGGCCCACAACTCCCTGCCCATTAAGGTGGCGGCTCCTGAAACCGGCACCGTGGTGAAGGCCGGGACCCCCCTGACTGCGGCCGGCGCTTCCACCACGGGTGCGAACGCTGTCGGCATCCTGCTGTACGACGTGGATACCGCGGCCAATCCCAATGGTGCGGTGGTCGTGCAGGGCATCATTGATGCCACCAAGGCTCAGGCCAACAGCGGCGTGACCTATGCGGCCGCGCTGTACACGGCGCTGCCCGGTGTGGTTTTCCGCACCAACATCGGTGTGAACCAGTAATAACGCGGAAGGAAAGGAGATAAGAACATGGATTTTCTGAGCTTTTTTACTCCGGAAGTACTTGCCGCGAACTGGACTGAGGTCGCGAGCAACCGGATTCCCTACCTGGGCGAAGGCCTGTTCCCTGCCGCAAAGAAAGCCGGCCTTGATCTGAGCTGGCTGAAGGGCGAGAAGGGCCTGCCGATTTCCCTGATGCCTTCCGCCTTTGACGCGCAGGCCACCTACCGTGACCGGCTGGGCGTGGAGAAGCTGGAAACCGAGATGCCCTTCTTCCGGGAAGGCTTCAAGATCAAGGAGAAGGACCGGCAGGAACTGCTCCGTGCCTCCGAGATCGGCGACCGGTATGCCCAGGCTGTGATCGCCCGGGTGTTTGACGACAACGCCCAGCTCATCGAGGGCGCCATGGTTGTGCCGGAGCGGATGCGCATGAGCCTGCTGTTCCCTGTTGGCGGCGACATGGGCATCGCCATCAAGGCGAACGGTGTGGACTACACCTACGACTACGACCAGGCCGTGAACGGCACGAGGCCCTGGAAGAGCACCAACTACTTCGCGCTGACCGGGGACAGCCTGTGGAGTTCCACCGCCACCGCGGACCCCTTCGCGGACATTGACAACGCCAAGGAGCGGATCGGCGAGAAGACCGGCACAGACCTGAAGTACGCGATCATGAATCGCTACACCTTCAACCTGATGGTGAAGATTAACGCGGTGAAGAACCGCTTCATGACAACCGCCGGCCTGGCCATCGCCCATCTGACTCCCAACGAGCTGGGCAAGGTTGTGGAGGACACCGAGGAAATGCGGGTCATCGTGTATGACAGGCAGTTCAAGGACGAGTCCGGCACGGCTCACAAGTTCGTTCCGAATGGCTATGTGGCGCTGGTTCCCGAAGGAAAACTGGGCAACACCTGGTTTGGAACGACCCCCGAAGAGGCGGACGGCAAGAACACCATCCTGGTGCAGACCGGCATCAGCCTGACCACGGTGGACATTCCGCATCCGGTGAACAAGAACATCATCGCCAGCGAGATCGTCCTGCCCAGCTATGAGCGGATGAACGAGGTTGCTCTGCTGAAGGTGGTCTGATAACGGAGGGCGCGAGATGAGAGTCATTGCGAAGACGAACATCAAGAACGCCGGGGCATGGTATCACGCCGGGGAGGCATTCGAGGCGGAAGAGGCGGAAGCGCTGATTCAGGCCGGGCTTGCTGAACCGGCGGAGCCTGCCGCTCCGAAGCAGCCGAAGGTGGAGGAACCGAAGGCGGAAGAGCTGAGGCCGAAAAGGACCCCGCGCAGACGCTGAAGGAGAAAGGAGGGACAGCATGGAGGCCGTTGAGAAGGCCGAGATTCTGCGGAAGATGAGCAAGGGAGCGGAAAATCTTGATGAAGACGTCATCCTTCGCTACCTGGAAGCGGCAAGGGAATCCATTCTGAACTTCCTTTACCCCTTCGGGCTTCCGGCTGGCGCAGAGCTTCCGAGCCGGTACGACTTTGTGCAGATCCGTATCGCCATCTACAACATCCACAAGCAGGGTGCGGAAGGCGAAACGAAGCACATTGAGGTGGGCACCGAGCGGGACTATGCCAGCGGGGACATTCCAACAGACCTGCTGAAGGAAATTACGCCCATGTGCGGATTCCCTGAGTGAGGCGGTGGTCGCATGGTTTCGATGGAGATCAACAAGACCACGATCTGGTACAGCAACCTGACCGGCAAGGAACCCATCCTGGATAATCACGGGCTGATGACCAGCGACTGGCGGCTCACCTACACGGCTCCAGTTCCGATCCGGGTGGCCCTGAGCGAGAGCATCGGGCTGAATAACCTGACGGCACAGGGCGTGGCGGAGCTGAGAAGTTACGGTGTGACCACCAACTACACCCACCGGATGATCACGGAGGACATGGAATGCCCCATCAATGAGGAGAGCATTGTGTGGCACGACATTGACCCAGGCAACAATCCGTATGATACGCCCTACAACTTCAAGGTGATCCGGGTTTCCAAGACGCTGAACTACAAGATGTACTACCTGCGGCAGGTGGACGTGGACGGGCCGGGTGAGAGCGAATGATCAAAAGCATTCGGTGCCGCCTGAGCGAGCGGAGCCTGACAGAGGTTGCGAGGCAGCTTGAGAAGCTTGCGGACAAGCTGGAGCAGGGTGAAGTCAGCCAGGAAGTTGTGCGGAGAGTCAGCGAGGTTGCGGCTGAAGAAGCCCGGAGCCACTTCAGCACGGATGTGACGGTGAGCGCCCACGACAGCGGAGTGATCGCCACCGGGGAATCAGTGGTGTTTGAAGAGTTCGGAGCCGGCGCAAGAATCAGCGACCCGTATCCGGATGGGACGGACGCGGACATCGAAATCCGCCGGGGCGCCTACTCCGATCTGCACCAGGGCGAATATGCCCGGAGCGGATACAAGGAGTGGCACCATGACGGCGAGAGATATGAGTATGTGACGCCTGTGAACGGATTGTTCCACGGGATGATGAAGGCGAAGGAGGAAGCTCCGGGGATTATCGAGGAGGTGCTGAAGCAGGCATGGTAGATATCGAAAGCTACATATTTACCAGGATCTACGAAGCTGTGACCGCGAGATATCCGGAAGCCCAGGTCCTTGGCGATTACATCGAGGAGCTTGCCAAATTCCCGACGGTGACGGTGACCGAGATTGGCAACGCAACCGTGCGGAGAATGCAGGACGAGGAGCCGGTGGAGCATTACGTCACGGTCACATACGAGATCAACATCTACAGTAACGAGCGCCTGAACAAGAAAGGCGTGAACAAGGACATTCTGAACATCATCGACGGCGTCATGTTCCCGATGAAGTTCACGAGGGGTCTTACGAGACGGCTTCCCGCCATTGACCATAGCCGGACGGTGTACCGGATGTACAGCCGGTATACGGCGGTGGTGGATGAAGGGACCGCGAACGGAGATACCGTCACATTCCAAATGTACAGATCCTGATTTGAAAGGAGATTGAGAAGATGGCACTTGAAATTGCATCTGCCGGAGCGAAGATCCAGTACGCGGTGGAAGCGACCGCCGGAACCAGGCCTACCACAGGCCTCACGATGATCAACAACGTGAAGACCATCGGTTCCCTGGACTCCGAGCCGGCCACCTATGACGTGACCGACCTGAGCGACCTGGAGTTCAAGCGGTACATCCCTGGCCTGAAGGACATCGGCGGCGACGTTCCGCTGACCATGAACCTGACCCAGGCCGTTATCGACGGATGGACCACGATGTGCGAGGCGGCCAGTACGGCTGCGGCGGCCGGGAAGTCCACCTGGTTTGAGGTGGTTATTCCGAAGCTGACGAAGAGCTTCTGGTTCCGCGGCGTTCCGACCCCGATGGGCCTTGGCGAAGTGGCGACCGACTCCGCGCTGGAGATTACCGGCCATATCACGCCCAACGAGATCGTGGGCTGGGAAACCAAGTCCACCTAATTCAACTGCACGGGGGGACAGCGGACACGTTGCCGTTGCCTGTTCCAACGGCTAACCCCCTTGCACATATCACCCTTTGAACAGGAAAGGAGAGGAACCCATGGCTAATAAGGAAATCAACGAAGTCAAGGAAAATGAGAAGGTCAAACCGATCATGATCCACGACAAAGAGGACAATGTCGATTACACCCTGGAGTTTGACCTGGAATCGGTGAAGTTCGCCGAGGCGCGGGGCTTTAACCCGGACAAAATTGGGCAGCAGCTCGCAATCGGTACGGAAGAGCTGTTCTATTACGCCTTCCGGATGCATCACAAGAATGTGAGCCGGGAGAAGACCAACCACATCCTGTGGGATGATGACAAGCTGGGCGGCATCGGCAACCTGCCGGAAGGCTTCCTTGAACGGCTTGTCATGCTCTACTATGAACCGCTGACGGCGGTAAAGAGCGCTGAGGAAACCGGAAAAAACGCGAGAATGACGGTAGAGATGTAAAGGGCCGGCCTGAAAGGGAGGGCGATCCTGAACAAGTTCTGCCGTCTATGGGCGAAGTATTCGACAAGCTATGCCCGTACTACATCCAGTACGGGATGACATATGACCAGTACTGGCACGGCGATCCGTGGGCGCTGAGAGCCTATAAGCAGGCCTACCTGATGAAGCGTAAGAGCGAAAACTTCCTTGGGTGGCTGAACGGGATCTATACGCAGAGAGCGCTGGCGGTGGTGATCCATAACGCTTTCTCAAGGAGCGGGCCTCCTCCGCTGAAATACTACGAGGAGCCGCTGGACATCTTCCCCAAGACGGAAGCCGAGAAGCAGGCCGACATGGAGAAGAAGCAGGATGCGCTGATCGCCGGGCTGGGAGCCTGGAAGGATATGTGGGACTCGAATCACAAGCAGTAAGACGGAGGTGGACAAGGAATGGCGATCGAGACGGTAGACGGACTTGAGCTGGTAATATCGGCCAAGTCGCAGGATGCGGCAGATTCGATTCGTAACCTGTCCGCCTCCGTTACTTCTTTTGGAAAAGAAATCGGAAAATACGTCCACGGACTTCAGACCTTCGCGGAGGCGATCAGAACCATTTCTGACGCGGCGAAGGGACTGTCCGGGATTAAGAATATCCGGAGCATTGCGAGCAGCGTCACGGGCGCCGTATCGCGGGCAAAGACCAATGTTGCCGGGAAGCAGTTCAGGCCGGCAATTCCTCCTGTGCGCGGAAGCTACACCGTGACCGGGAGCAACCGGTTGGTGAACTGGAAAGGCCAGGGGATTCGCCGGTTTGATAAAACGGCGGATGATGTGGCCAGGGAAATGAACCGTGACCTTGGCGGGACCAGGTACAACAACAAGGAACTGTCCGCGCAAATCCAGGCCATCCGGCAGAACGCGATCACCGGCAAGGACGTGATGGACGAAATCGAAGCTCTCGCCAGGGATCTGACCGGGACCGCCGGGAGCCGGAACAAGAGCGGTCTGGTTTCCATGCTGAACAGTAAGTTTGGAAAGCAGTACATCGGCGTGACGGAGAAGGACCTGAAGGGTACGGGCATGACCATCAGCGCCATGAACGAGCTTGCCAGGTCCCAGGGCGGTACCTTCGGGTTCCATATGAACGGGGATTCTGCCAAAATCCGCGGGCTTGACGAGGTCGAGGAGAGCCTGCTGAAGGCGTTCGGCGTTGAGACTGCCCATGTTGAGGACCTAATTAAAGCGTTGGAGACGAACGCAAATGTCTACAGCGGACATCGGGAACAGCTTGATGCGATGATGGCAGATGATGATGCATCGCTGTTCGGACAGGTGTTCAACAACCTTCTTTCCGGCGTAATTGCCAACCAGAAGGTGGAGGAGAACAAGCCTGCTGAGGCAGCCAAAGCCGCGGCTGAGACGGGCAAAGCTGTGAGGGAGGCCCTGCTTGGACGCGGCGTCACGCAGACGAGCGGCAAAGATTTCTTCGGCATGTTCAATGACCGGATGGGCATCGGCCGGACACCGATGAGCGCGGCGGAGAGCGCGAAAGTGTTTGAGCAGTTGCTTCCGAGGCAGCCGATCAGCACAGCGGTTCCGGATTGGTATGCTGCATACAAGCCGCGGCCAGGAATCCGTACCTTTGAAGAGTACGACGAAAGCAATGCCAGGGAAGCAACTATCAGCGAGGCTGAGTTTAACCGGCGTCTTTCTGAAATCATCGGACGAGAGGGTGCAGCGGATCGAATCCGTGAAAGCACAAGACGCATTTACGAAGAGTTTCAGACAAACGGCGGGCTTGGCTCTAATGCGGCAGAAGCAGAAAAAGTAGAAGAAAGCATCTCAGCCGCAAAGGAAAAAACAGAAGAGCTTGCAGTAAGCGCGAGGTATACCGCTGAAGAGTTTGCCAATTCTGTCGGCAAGACTGACATCCTCCAGATGAAGCTTGATGGAGTAGGCGCAGCCCTTGAGGAAGCTCTCAATTCTGATGCGGAAGATCCGAAGAAGATCGCTCACCTTACAGAAGAGTACAAAAATCTGAAGCAAAAGATTAAGGAAGCCGGAGAAGAAGCGGAAAAATCCGCTCCGAAGATTTCTATGGCCGGCGTTGGCAAGGCTATCGGCAAGACCATTGAAAGGAGCATCTTCGGGCAGCTTGCTAGAGTGGCCAGGATGCGCGGCCTCCGGGCTATTGTGAAGGGCGCGGCCAATGCCTTTAAGGAAGGCATCGGCAATATGTACCAATGGAGCAAGGGCCTTGGCGGAGATTTTGCGGCGGCGCTGGATACGGCGGCGAGCAAGACCATGCTGATGAAGAACAGCATTGCGGCGGCTTTGTCTCCAGCTCTTCAGGCCCTGGTTCCTCTTCTCAGCACCGTGGCCAACTGGGTGCGGGATGTGAGTAATGCAGTATCTCAGTTCTTTGCTCTGCTGACCGGGCAGGATACCTGGACGATGGCGACGGAAACCGCAGAGGAATGGGCGGAGAAGACCAAGAAAGGCGCGACAGGCGCTGGTAAGGCCATGAAGGACCTGCTTGCTGACTGGGATGAGCTGAACATCATCCAGGGGCAGAGCGGCGGCGGTGGTGGCTCCAGCACAGAAAAAAAGGTTGCGGACTACGCAAACATGTTCAAGGAAATGAGCGTGTTTGACGAATGGACGCATCAGTTCGATGAGATCCGGGACGCGGTGATCGCCATCGGAGCCGGGATTGCCGGGTGGTTTGCAATCTCTTCTGTGGAGGACTTCCTTGGGAAGATCGGGATTGCCGGAGATACGGTGAGCGACATCTTCAGCCGGATCAAGAAGGGCGTTACTGGCGCGATTCTCCTTACCGTTGGCTTTGAACTGAGTCAGGGCGCCGGACGGTCCTACGCGAATAACGGCTTCACCTGGGGCGCGTTTGCAGAAAACGTGATCGGCGCAATCGCAAGCGGCCTTGGCGGGGGCGTACTCGCTACGACGTTTGGAATCAATCCAGTTGTTGGCGTTGCGCTTGGCCTTGGTCTGAGCGTCTTCGCGACGATCCGTGGGTTTGAGCTTGAGCAGACAAGGAACGCGCAAAATTATATTCGCGACCGGCTTGAAGCGGAAGTATTCCACTTCGACGTGAATGCAGTCGCCGAAGAAGTCGAAGTGACCGTTGGCGATGCGAACCGGGCAAGGAAGGAAGTCAGAGAGCAACTGACAAGGGCCCTTCAGACCGTGAACGCAATCGAGCTTGGCATGGACAGCGATAAAACCTGGGCAACTCTGTACGGGCAGATCGCCGGAGCAGATGGACTTCTTTCGAGGATTCAAACGGAGCTGTCGAGCGATGCGAATGTCCTGACAATGTACTACAGCCTGTCCGAGAAAATGGGCAAAGGACTGAATGATAAAGATGAGCAGGGGAACTATAAAAACCTGGAAGCCTTCAAGATCGACTATAAGGCAAACGAGTGGCTCCAGGATGAGTACACCCGGCTTGGCGAACAGTTTGCTTCCTGCTTTGTAGAAGGCGAAAAGGGAAAGATCGCGGAAGGCAAGGAAGAACTTGCGCTTGCCATCGCAAAGCAGATCGCAGAAGCGGAACGGGCCGCAGAAGAAGCCAGGGGAGAAGCGCAGGCGTCCATCGCGATGACGGACATGTTGAAAGGGACGGACGCAAAACACGTTCTTGAAAATTTCGGAACGATCACGGACGAGTACGAGAACAAGATTGCCGAGGCAAGGAAGTCCGCTCTTGAAGGCTACATCATCACGGAAGCTTCCACGCTGGCACAGCTTGAGAAACTTGGCGCGGATGACAGCCTGATCGAAGCTGTTCGGGCAAATCTGAAAGCTGCGCAGGATGAGCTCAAGAACACAGATTTTAAGGCGCAGGTGCATCTTGAATATGCCGACAAGGAAAAGAAAATGTTGCAGGACTTCATCCGGGATAACGTGAGCGAAATTACCGGATGGGACAAGTTCAAGAACAGGACTCTTACCGGGGCTGTTCAAACATCGATGACTCCGGATGACCTTATCCAGAGATGGGGATGGCAACTTTATGGAGCGGCCAATACCGCGCTTGGGCTTGACTTTAACAGCACCGTTCTGAAGGACTTCGGGATCTCTCTGAGTGACATTCTTGGAGATGACATCGAAGAAGCCCTTGCAGAGCTTGCAGAAGACAGATTCGGACCTGAAGGCGGCGCGGCTGTGATGAGTGGCTTGGGTTTCAACGAAATGGAGATGGACGCCAAAACATCCGGGTTGGCGGAAGATTCTACGGTTGCGAGCCTTGGCCAGACCATGCAGGCCGTTGGTCAGGCGGCGACGGAATCCTATACAAGGCAGGAAGGGTTCCTCCGCAACATTATGAACGGAATCAACCAGCTTGGAAACCGGCCTATCCAGGTGAACATCGGAGCCAGCAGCGGGCTTGGCCGGATCGGTGGACGAAGCGGACGAATGCTGGACAACATTACAAACATGGACCAGTAAAGGGGTGAGGGAATGGCAGACATCAGAGGATACCGGTATGAAATGGGCTTCAAGGTGAATGGCGTCGCCATCCCCGACCCTGCGGTCTTTACCGGGGCCGCAAGCGCTTTGGATAGCGAAGGAGGCCGGGATGCAAACGGAACCTTGCATCGGAAGATGGTGGCCATGAAGCACCCGCTGAAAATGGAATACCACAGCATCAGTTGGGAAATGATGGAAACCATCATGAGCAAGATGACCGGAGAAAGCTTCCAGTTCACCTTCCCGGACCCGGCGGACGGATACATTACGATCAAGGCCTATGTCGGTGACCGGGAGTGGGGAACCGCGATGGCCAGGGCAAGCGTGGATCAGAGCAGGGTTACAAAGAATTGGAAGGGAAACTGGATTGGAGACTTGAGCTTCAGCGTGATTGAGTACTGAGAAAGGAGGAGAACCGCATGTATCCATGCTCAAATGCATTTCACCAGGCGGTGGCGAACAACGCGCCGCAGCTTGCCATGTTCGTGTTTGCGGACGGGGTGATCACGAACGAGGACATCGACATCGGGCAGGGCATCCGGTTCTCCGACTTTTTCTGCACGAAGGATGACATCAGCATCGGGGAGCCGTTGAGCAATGAACTGAGTTTCCGGCTGATGAACGAGAAACAGAAACTGAACGATTTTCCTTTTGGGGAGTTTAACGCGCTCCTGGGGGTGCGGATCGGGCATGAAACTGGAATCAGCGAGCTGATGCTGAGTTACGGCGGCCACACCTGGAGAGGTGCCAGCACGGCCGGCCGGAGACTGACGAAGGACGGAGTTGCGGTTTCCGGGCAGCCCGGATTCAATCCGGCTTCTCTGGCGGCGATGGACAACAAAGTCTACTGCTTCGGGACGAACGGGGAAGCTTATGCGGTGCTTGCCGGAACCGGAGCGCAGACGAGCGTACCGGTGAATGCCTTCATGATCGACAAGGCAAAGCGATTCGCCGGGAACACATACAGCTATCAGATTGACAGCAACCAGCACAAGATCCTGACGATCCGCAGAAACACCGGGTATGTGGACACATACGAGTTTGTACCGCTGGGGATCTTCGACGCGAAGCGCCCGAACGTGACGGATGACATTCAGATCGACCTGACCTGCAATGACCGGATGAGACGGTTTGACGGGGACATGTCTGAACTGAACATCACTTACCCGATCACACTTAAAAACATGTTGACGGCGATCTGCCAAAGTGAAGGAATTGCGCTTGAAACATCGTCCTTCCTGAATATGAACGTTTCTGTAGAGAATGCACCGGAGCAGTTCGAGAATTGTTCCAAACGGGATGTGATCGGGTGGATCGCGGAGGCGGCTGGTTGCAACGCGAAGATCAGCAGGGACGGCGGGCTGAAGTTTGTATGGCTGACAAACACGTCACTTCGGTTTGATGAGAGCGGGTACACGGAATGCAGACCGTATTGCTTCCAGACGCCGAAGGTGGACAAGCTGAGTGTGCGGGACATCGGAAATGACACGGAGCAGATTTCCGGGAGCGGGAGCAATGCTTACCTGATTCAGGACAATCCTTTTCTGTAAGGCGGTGATAGTGTGGCAGATATTCAAGGGATTTATAACCGGCTTAACAGCGGTAGCCAGTACACCCCGCTGAGTGCTGAAACCTTCGGAGATTGGAGCATGGAAGCCGGGGACCTAGTGACGGTGGTCAAGGATGGCCGGAGCTATGTGACTCCTATCATGCAGGGCGACCTGAAATGGGACGGGGCGTCAAAGGTAACGATTGAAAGCGTCGGAAATCGGGAACGGGAGCCGCTTGGCAGGATGAGCCGGCGGAAATATTCCGGCGGTGGCGGCGGGTACTGGAACAGCAAGAAGGCGTTCACGAAGATCGCTCAGAGCGATACCGAAATCAACCTGATTGCAAAGGAGCAAAGGAATATCGGTGGCAAGGTTACCACGCTTGAAAGCAACTTCTCCGTCATGTCAGACAGAATCGGCGGGTCGATTGATGCAGACGGAAAAATCATTGCGGAGGCCGCCATTGAAGCCGTTACAGGGCCTGACGGGAAGACTCTTCTTGGCATATTCAGAGTTAATGCAGACCATATATATCTGAACGGCAACACAACGCTGTCCGGTGCAATGGAAATTGTAAACGGGAACCTTCGCGTAAACAGCGGAATTGCTGCAGAGCATTTTTACCTTGGAACTGGCTTTATCCCTGTAATGATGGATTACGGGGTATATGATTTAAAAATCACGCAAAGCGGAAATACATATACGCTTCAAAAGCAGACATATGCAGATGCCGAATGGCAGGATGTTGGAAATTTTAGCAGAGCCGTTGCTTCCGCGACCTGGGCTTGGAGTAACGGCAGAGCGAAAGTTGATCTGAGTCCGCAAGGTCAAAGCTATTATTCACCGTCAATTGATTCATGGACGGTTCGCGGGAATCCTTCCGTTAATGGTTCAACTGTGAGTCAGGATATCAACATTGTTGACGAGGACGGAAACACAGTAACCATTCTGAATGTGAGCGTGAATGCTTCAGCGGTTGAAAATCCAATCAGCATTCCAACGAATTACATTTACACCACACCTGGGTTGGCTCCGAGCGGATCAACAAATGCGACCACAATGAGAACGAGAATCCTGCAAGCAATCGCAGACAGCGAAACACTTGTTTTCCGGGTTGACTGCGGGGGATCGAAGAAATACTACCACATGAACTTTTAATGGAGGACTAACAGACGATGAAAGAACAAATCATGAAGGAATTGTCCACCGGGCTGGAACAGATTCAGAACCTGAAGATTCAGGCAACCGGACCGAACGTCGAAATTATCCGACTTTGCATCAGCGCTTTCCTGGATGCCTACAAGTGGATCGACTCGCTGGAGCTTCCGGAAGAGGTCCATGTGGTTGGAACGCCGCTTGAAAAGGAACCGGAGGAGCAGGAGAAACAGGAGGAGCCGAATGAGGACGGGCGAGAGATTTGACATGCCGGAGGTGACCCTGGCGGACGGGACGGTGCTGGGCGCGGACATTTGGGCATCAGACAGCGCAATGTGGATCTGGATTCGTGACGAGAACGATCCGTATAACTCCATCCGGGCGCTGGGGGACCTGCTCTCCGGACCTGGCGTGACGGATACCGTGACCAGGTCTCTCCGGGGCGAGCTGACGGAATACACCGGGTACACGGTGCTGACCAACGTCCGAAATTATCAGGCCGGCCTCGTCGGGGCGAGACTGGAGAAAGGAGCTGCGGATGTTCACACTTAACACAGAGACCAAGGCGATCACGATGCATGCCGGGGACACCGGGAGCTTCAAGATCCATGCCACCCGGAAGACCGGGGATGCCTGGACGTCGGCGGACCGGATGGTCTATACCGTCGCGAACAGCAACGGGGTGGTGGTGCTGAAGCGGTACTACAGGCTTGACACGAGCCTGGGCAACGGGTGCGTCCTTGTGCAGTTTCACAACGATGATACCGACGGGCTCGCCGCCGGGAACTATACCGCCGAGCGGCGGTATGTGGTGAATCCAAGGTGGGACGGGACGGCTCCGACGGGGGATGTCACGGACGCATTGGCTGAAGGCATCGCGCAGATCGTGGAAGGCGATGTGGTGCGGGTGCCGGCGAACGGGCAGACGCCATTGACGATGCAGCGCGTCTACGGGGAGGTGTGATGATTGTCTGAGCTGAACGAAGAGATCCTGGACGTTGTCGAGGACGGCAACGTTGAGGATGTTTCTGAGGATGATATTCGGGACAGCCTGGTCATCACGGTCCCGATTGACAGCACTTTGAGCATCAGCGGAGCTGCGGCGGATGCAAGGGCTGCCGGGCAAGCGATTGCTGCGAAGGCCAGCGAGTCAGATGTGAAGACTCTGCTGAGTGTGAACGGCCGGACCGGAAACGGGGCCTGGGCAATCATGGTAAACGGCGGAAACATCCCGGCATCGAGCGACGAAGATACGGAGATGGTTTCGGACGCGCTGGACCGGCTTGCAGGAGCGATTCACGATGAAGAGGTTGCGAGGATGCAATCTCTCTTACAAGTCTACAACAGAATTACACCGTTGGAAGCCCACGCCGGATTCGTTATCTACATCCCGTTTGCGGCAGATGCAACGCTTCCTTTGACGGTTACGGTCAGAAACACCGCAATTACGGTGAACCATTACCTTACGGGAGCGACCTTCGTGGACGGACAGGAAAACCTGGTTGACGATGTCCTCGCAGATTTTCAATGGAGCACATCTGACGGAGGGCTGGAGGTCATCATTGGAAAGGTGTATGCCTCGGGAACGATGGTCCTTGACTTCGGATGGAGACAACAGATCAGCGGGTCGCAGGCGAGCGGAGGTGGTACTTAATGGCAATCGGGAAGATCAAAAACAGACAGCAACCGGAAGTGCTGGTTAATATAAGTACGGAAAACTCTACCGGAGACGGAACCTACATCACCGACGTTACGGCGTACAACCACCACTTTAATCAGATTCATGTCCACCGGATCGGGAAGATAATCGAGCTTAACATCCTCACGACGGCGACTGGGCCGATAACAGCCGGAGTGTTTGAAACCCTGTGCACCTGCGCCTTTCCGCCGATCTACGACATGCGGGCCACCGCCTACGGGGCCACAAGCGCGGATTACCTGGATGTAAAAGGTGTGGTCAATATCGCGAGGAATACGGGCTATATCCGGTTCGCACCGTCTACAGAAATCGCGAGCGGCGGCACAAAAACGTTCAGGTTTAACGTTGTTTATATGACGGCATGATTATAACATAACAATTATAACACTCCGAAAGAACAAGGAGATGATGTAACATGGAGGAGAACGTCAAACTGGTCTACGTCCAAAAGACCGACAAGCGTTACTTCAAGACAGATCCGATCTGGCAGTACGACGTCGGGCATGTGCTGGACCTGCATGAGTTCGATACCCTTCCGGAAACATTTCAGGTTCATTTCAGCCACAATCCGTCCGGCGACGCGGTGACACAGATCGGGCAGAACGGCGCCTGCTCTGTTCCGGACAGCTTTGCGCAGGTCGCCAAGACCATCTATGCCTGGATCTATGTGGCAACGGTAGACGCCGGCCTGACGAAGTACTTTATCGAGATGCCGGTCGCGCGGAAGGGCAAGCCGTCCGACCAGGAGCCGGAACCGGTGGAGCAGTCTGTAATTGACCAGGCCATCGCTGCCCTGAACGCCGGTGTTGACCGGGCTGAGGACGCGGCTGACGCGGCCGAAGCTGCTCAGGCCGGGGCGGAAGCCGCAGAGCAGGGAGCCATCGCGGCACAGCAGACGGCCCAGGCAGCGGCCAGGACGGCTGCGGATAAGGTCACGGAGGCGACGGCCCAGGCGGACCGGGCTGAAACAGCGGCGCAGAATGCGGAAGGATCTGCTACTGCGGCAGCCGGATCTGCGACGTCTGCGGCAAGCTTTGCTCAGAGCGCGACGTCTGCGAGCCAGGCGGCGGCTCAGAGCGCAAGGGTGACTGCCCAGGCCGGTGCGGAAGCGGACCGGGATGCAAAGGCCGCGGCGGCTTCTGCGGCGACGGCTGCGAGCGAAGCGGCAAATGCGGCTCAGAGCGCTTCCCAGGCGGAGCATACGGTGCAGGATGCAAGCGCACAGGCTGACCGGGCGGAACAGGCCGCAGATGATGCGGATGCGGCAAAGGCCGGAGCAGAGACGGCAAGAACCGGGGCTGAAACGGCTCAGAGCGCAGCGGCTGGATCTGCAACGGCTGCTGCCGGGTCGGCTTCTGCGGCTCAGACCTCTGCTGGGAATGCGGCTTCTTCTGCAACTGCGGCGGCTCAGTCTGCACAGGCTTCGGCTCAGACTGCGGCTCAGTTTGAGCAGGACATTACGGAGTTAAAGAGCGATATTGAGTCCAAACAGAACAAGCCTGTTATCCCCGGAACCGAGGGTCAGGTGTTGTCTCTTGATGCAAACGGCAATCCGGTTTGGGCTAATGTGCAGACGGATTCTGAGATTGATGATAGCATCACGGCAGACGATTCCACATGGTCTTCCGAAAAGATCTCCGAAGCTTTGCAGGACAAGGCTGATGTGATCATTTCCTCTGCTTCCGGTGCAATCGCATCTTTCCCGGATGGTGCGGCGGCTCCGGTGGAGAAACTGGTGGTGAATGTTGAACCTGTGCAGGATCTGCATGGGTATGATTCGCCTTGGCCTGCGGGGGGTGGAAAGAATAAATTCGATGTTACTGAAATCGTTCAAAATGAGATATTAACTGTAAATAATGGAGTGATATCTGTAACGGGGAATGGAGTCAATTCAGGCAAGAGATTAAGAGAATTAGCTAAACTGGTTGTTGGTGAAACATATTATTTGACTGCATCGACTACTGGTTCTGCCAATTACATTTATCTTTCAACAGCAGGAAATAGTTGGTACTTTAGTACAATAAGAACAATTACAGAAGAAGACCTTGACTCTCGTGTGATGTTTTATTCTGGTGCTTCTGGAACAACGGCACGAATCTCTGATTTTATGATACGCCTTAATTCAGAAACAGACGGAACGTTCACGCCATACTCCAACATCTGCCCCATCTCCGGTTGGGACGGTGTGAATGTATGGGATGATCCGAAGCATGGTGGGAATATTGAGTGGAATCAACATATTGTGAATGGAAACTTTAATGACGGGCTTACTAAATGGGCTATTTTTCGAGGCACAGCCGTTGCAGTTGATAACAAACTGGTGTATACGGTCGAAACAAAAAGCGCATATCAATATATCAACCAAGGCGGTATTCCTTATGTGTTAGGACATAAAGTGCTGGTATCGTTCGTGATAACATTGAGCGAAGCTAATTCTGTTGGCGTAGGAGATGGTTCGTCTATTTTAAAAACATATTCTCTTTCTGCAAACCAGAGAACGCAGATTGACTATATGACTACTTTGGGCACAGCTAATAAAACGGATTTTACAATATATATTTATCCAGGTAGAAGTGATGGTTTAAGTGTCGGGGCAGTTGCAACGATTGAAAATGTAATGTTCTTTGACCTGACTCAAATGTTCGGAGCCGGAAACGAACCTTCCACGGTTGAAGATTTTAAAGCCATGTTCCCCAAAGATTACTATCCGTTCGATGACAGCTACACAGAAACCTGCGTGAGCACAGTCAACGGTGATCCTTACAGGCATTTTCAGATTGAGTTCCCTTCAGAAGCCGGAGCCGTCTATGGCGGTACGCTTACGGTTAATAGTGATTGGACGGGAGAACTGGTTGTGGATAGGGCGAAGGTTAACCTTGGTGCGTTTGACTTCACGACACTAAGCACACCCGAATCTCATATTTTTAGAGCCCCATATCAAAATGTAATCCCTGATATTCTTCCGCATCCAAACGGCAATATGGATTATGGAGATTTGTGCGAGGAGTATGTATATAAAAATTGGACACCAATCAGCGGTGCGGACAACGGTTGTTTTAGCATTAGCGGAATTGATTTAAACAAATTAGTTGTGATTGATCACCGCTTTACTGATGTCATATCTTTTCAAAACGCTGTTCGGGATGTTGCTCTTGTATATTATCTCGCCGCCCCCCTGACCTACACCCTCACCGCAGAGCAGATCAGCGGCATCCTGACAACCGTCAAGGGGCAGAATGATGTATGGTCTGATGCCGGGGAGGTTGAGGTCACATACCGGGCAGATACAAAATTGTACATTGACAACAAGTTGACAGAACTGGTTGCACAGATCGTAAATAGCTGAAAGGAGTAGAACCATGTATGAACTGATAAAAGGTGTTATCGAATCCCACACCTACAAAGACAGCAACGCCCTGACCGCAAAAATTCAGCGGATGTATGTTGAAGGCGAACTGTCGGAGGAGCAGTACACCGAACTGCGGAATCTTCTCGTTGCACAGAACCCGGTGAAAGCCTACGATGCCGAAGCGGAGATTGACAAAGTATGGGTCGAACTCCGCAGACTCGCCGCCATTGTGGATCATATGCCCGAACCGGAACCCGAACCCGAACCGGAGGATTACCCCGTATGGGTACAGCCCACCGGAGCGCATGATGCCTATCAGATCGGGGATCGGGTGCATTACCCCGGCGAAAGTGACCCGGTGTATGAGAGCCTGATCAATGGGAATGTGTGGAGTCCTGATGCGTACCCGGCAGGATGGGAAACCGTTTAAAATCATCTTTTCAAGATGATAAAATGGTGATATAATACCACTTGAATGGAGTGGTATTATGGCACCGAAAAAGGTGGAGAACACAGAGCGGGTCAACGTTTTCTTCTCCAAGAATGATTTGAGCCGGATCAAAGCTGAAGCCACTTCAAGGGGCATGACGGTATCAGGGTATATCCGGTATGTTTGTCTTGAAGCGTTAAATGGGCCAACACACAGGCCTCCGTATGGATTCAGTCAATGCAAGAAATGCGGTTATACATTGCGGATGGGTGAGATGTTCTGCCCGGTGTGCGGACAGAGAAACGTAGAATAGGATCGTGCGGTGGCGGAAAAGGTAAACGCAACCCCGACCTGATTTTGTTACGGACTGGACGAGGTGACGGTCGGTAGGGCAATCCATGTGAGGTGCAAATCCTCACCCGCATTTGATCATTGTAAGGGAGGGCGGCAATGATAAATGATATGTACATCCGTGCGCTTGCGAAGGAAAGCACAAGCATACCGGATAAGCAAAAGCAACGCATCTTAGAACGCTTTACCGCAAAACAGTTGCTGACCGAAAACGGGAAATACCGTTGCCCGTATTGCGAGATGCCCACACCGAAAAGGTCGAACTATTGTTGCAACTGCGGACAAAAGGTCACGCTTGAAAAACCCGTGTTTGCGGTATTGGATTGAATAACACTATAGGAGAGGGCAATGTGTACATATCATAGATGGAATAATAAAGAACCGTGTTGTACGCATGATTGTAGTGGGTGTATGTGGTTTGAACCGGAAGAAGCAGACGAAGACACGGCGCAATATGGTGATCAGGATGTTCTGATGCCAGCCACATAAAAAGAGGGGGGCTATCAGCCCCGCAACGGTTAATAGCCCCTCTTCTCCAGCCATTCATCCAAGGCTTTCTGAATTACCCATGAGCGCCCACGGTCTTCGGCTTCCCGGTATTTCTCAAGCCTTTCGTTGATGGATGGCGGGACGGTGATCTGCAACCTGATGTATCCTTGCTCCTCGATGCCTTTTAATGATCGACCACCACGCTCGCCCATCTATGTCACCTCCTACTGACAGATTGGCACTTATTGTGGGGTTTGTCAATAAGAGCCGGGAAGCATTGATACATAAGGCTTCTGACTGATAGGGAACTTTACTCGTACCCTATAAAGGCAAAACGAGTAACCGCAGACCCATCCGGTGGGAAAGGGTGACAGCACCCGGAAATGGAAAGTCTGCGGTGTTATAGGGGATACGGGAGTGAGAATGACCTCGCTCCCCACCCCGGACAGGATGGAAGAATAATGAAGAGTTGCTATTACGAATGTCTTGTCGGAATCGAACCGGACAAGGACAGATGCAAAGAGTTGCATCCGAACGGCTGTAATGATTGCGACTGGTATCTCACCGATCCCGAACCGGGGGATTTTCCGGAGAAAGGTGACTATAGCATAGACGATCCGTTTTAAGGAGGTAGTGGAATGATCAAAGCGGAGGACATAGCTCAAGTGGCTCCGAAGTATTTGGGGACTCCGTATAGCAGAATTGATTGTCAGGCTTTCGTGGAAAAAGCCATGAAGGATTGCGGCTTGGATAAAAACCTTGCCGGGAGCAATGCATGGTATAGGCTCTGCATGAAAGACGGATGGGTAGGAACACCGGAGGAATGCAAGCAGAAATTCGGATTGATTCCATTCGGGGCTTTTCTCTTCATCCTGTCCGACAACGGTAAGGAACCGGAGCGGTACAAGTCTGATGGCATCGGCAACGCATCTCACATCGGGCTTTACACAGGCATGACTGGAACGAAGATGTGCGAGATTGCCCAACAGGCAGGAGTCAAAGGCCCGGACAAATTTGATTTCGGAAACGGGGCAATCCATTCTTCCGCTTCCCGTGGCTGTGTCTGCACATCGAAATTCTCCGGAAAGACGATCAACGGCGGTTGGAACCGGATCGGGCTATGGAACAAAATTGATTATGATCTTAAGACTGATCTTAAGGCTGAGGGGGGCAAAATGGATACATACCAAGCAAAAGTAGTTGGTGGCGGTTTAAACCTCCGTGAACAGCCGGATTTTAAGGCAGAAAGGCTTTGTTTGATTCCGAATGGGGAAATCCTCACCATCACGGATGAAGCCGGGAAATGGGCAAAAACGAGCTATTCCGGGCATACCGGATGGGTCAGCAAAGATTATCTTGAACCGATCACGGATGAGATGATTCCCGTACCAAAGAAAAAGCTTGAAGCCTTCTACGATGAAATCGGGGACTGGCTTGGACGGATGGGGTGATTCCATTGGAGATTTCAAGCATTACGCTTCCCCAACTGAAAGATACCGCCCTTGTTCTGTTGGCTTTCGCCGGGATTATCGTCTTGGTTGGGAACCTCGTTAAAACCATCAAGGAATGGC
>Ga0256405_10001892_pt1 | contig 52991 bp, 56 predicted proteins | sample RumenRJG_02DNA_FD_189096 | JGI IMG/M metagenome (GOLD analysis project Ga0256405, IMG submission 189096) | Bovine rumen microbial communities from Lethbridge, Alberta, Canada - RJG_02 | ecosystem: Host-associated > Mammals > Digestive system > Stomach > Rumen | place: Canada: Alberta... | reverse complement strand
TTTTAATGACGGATGCAAGAACCATAAAAGCGCACGCCAGACCAACTGTTTCCCTCATTATACAAAAACAAGTGCAGCTACAGATATACATATCTGTCAACTACACTTCTATGGTACTAAAAAGCACATGCCCCTCAGGCATGTGCCTTTTTAATTCAATTAAAGTCCTGCGCCCAGCGCCCTCAGGGCGTTCAGCTTCTCTACCGGCACGCCGGGGTCGTAGCCGTGGGTGGTGTAGATGCCCAGACTCTCCAGTCCCAGGTAGCCCACGAAGTCTCCGTCGTAGGAGAACCTGGTGGCATCGTACATCTCGTCGTCGCCGGAACTCAGGAACATTGCTACCTTTTTAAGCTTCTCGGGCTTGTTCGGATAAGCCGCCGAGTAGAATCTGTCGATCGTGCACTTGATCTGGCCCGACAGTCCGTGGTAGTAGATGGGCGATGCGATCACCAGCACCTCGGCCTCCTTAAGAAGGTCATATACCTCCTGCATGTCGTCCTTCTGGACACACTTGCCCTCGCCTTTAGTATGGCAATACTCGCATGCGAGGCAGCCGTGTATGTTCTTTCTGCACACATCCACCACGTCCACCGTGTGGCCCGCAGCCTCTGCGCCTGCCTTGAAGGCTCCTATCATCTGAGCCGTGTTCCCCTTCGGTCTGGGGCTTCCGTTAAGAACCAAAACTTTCATAGTACACTCCTTTTATTCCGAATATTCTGTCATCAAAGATATCTTTACGTCGCCGTTTCCGAGAAGCTCTGCCATCTCGTCCTCGGTCTTATCCGTTATATGACCCAGTCTCGTATATGCCCATGAGTTGTTCCCGTAGAACACCACGATCTGGTCTCCCGAGTAAAGCACGATGTCGCCTGGGTTCGTCGTTGTCTGCTCGTCCTCTGCAGGAAGGGCTTCGCCGATGGCTCCAACCTGTTCGAAGCCTCCGTACATCGAGAGCTGTATGTCGTACCACCCTCTTGAGGCAAGCTCCGCGAGAGCGTCCACTGCTGCATTATCTTCCCAGTCCACGGAGACAGGCGTGTCACCGATCTTCATGTGCAAAATGTAAGTCACTTTTATCATATTCTTTTGTTCCTCCGTCATGGTGTCGTCTTCCGTGCTTTGATCCTGGCTCTGTTCCTGAGAATCGTCAGAAGGCGCAGGATCCTGCACTGCCTCCTGCCCGCAGCCCGGTGCAAAACACACCGTCACCATAATTATCAATATCAGTACAAGTATTTTTTTCATATCTTTTTTAATTCGAAGGCTCACCTTCCAGCATCCACGCCATGCCGCGGGCGGTGCGCTTGTCCGGGTCGCGGAAGTGATTCCCCTGGTTCCACTCAAGCACGCAGTCCACTCCCTTTTCGCAAAGCACCCTCTGCTGACGCTCAATGTTCTCCCCTACCTTTGCCATCACCTGGTTGCGGGTGCGGGATTCTTTGTCCCCAAGGCTTAAGTAGGCGCGGCCTGCCCTGAACTCATGGCTTTTCGCAAAATCATTCCAGCCCGGGTACCACACCGAGGGTGACGCTGCTACTACGCTTGTGAACACATCGCAGGAGTAGCCCGCCCATAAGGCAAACAGCCCAGCCAGGGAATAGCCGGCGATATAGTACCTGCGGTCTTCGGCCGGGTTTTCCTTTTCAAACTCCGGAATCACCTCTTCAAGGAGGAACTGCAGAGTTTCCTCCGCTCCGTCTCCGAAGCCTTCATTCCCGAAGACAGGAGGCGCCTCCCAGGGCGTCAGGTCCTGATTCCAGTTTTTGACCTTCACAGTCACCAGGCACCAGTCGGATCCTGCCTGCTGCTCAAGTTCGGCCATCAGTTTATCCATATATTCCAGATCATGGTCATCCACCATCTGTACAAAAGTATTCTTAGATTTCGGGTCGCCAAGGACCCTGATCCTGTCAGTCATAAATACCTTCTTCCGTCCATCGGGGTGCACAGGCAGAACTGACGCAAGCCCCAGCCGGACTCTCTATTTCTTTCTGGCTTTTGCGGTAAAATCAGTCGAAGTAAATTTAAGCACTGCCACTGCCGCTGCCATCTTTTCATTCATCTCGAATTCTCTTCCGGTCTGGTGGCGCATGAGCACCTTCAGTCCGTGTACCTTCTCGTCCGCATCAGCCACGAGTTCGACCTTGCCTCTTGCGATTACCGAGGAGAATGTGGATCCGTAACCGCAGGCCACATCTCCCGCTTCGATCAGCTCCACGTCGCAGTCAAGTTCTACGCATGCCGCGGGATTCGCGTTGATGAGATCTATCTTATGTCCTTCCTTTACGCCGTGGGCGTAAAAGGTAAGGATCCCGTCCTCAAGTTCGTATCCATAGTGGACAGGCACCACGTAGGGGTAGTCCCCGTCAAACAGACCCAGCCTCATGATCTTAGCCTCATCCAGGATCTGCCTTATCTCGTTGATGTCTTTTACTTCTCTGTCAGTTCTTCTCATATCTTCCTCCTGTCTTTACGCTATTTCATCTGCTCGTCTGCCCACGCTTCTCGGGACGAATCTGGAGCCAAAGCCCATGATCTTCGTAAATGCCCCCTGATAGCAAAGCCCCTTCACCGTAATCGACTGAAAGTCGCCCTTCTCATACTCCTTTAAAAACTGCTTCTTTATTGCTTCTCTTGAATCCATGTGGGTCTCCTGCTGTTGTATGATTCCCTATTATATCATATTCTTTAATGTAGTTGCTGCTATTTACGCGTACAAATCTCGATTTTGTTGAAAATACGCGTAAATTTTGAGGGTGCTTTACGCGTACAAACTCAGATTCCGCAAAAAATACGCGTAAATTTTGAGGACCCTTTACGCGTACAAACCCCGATTCCGCAAAAAATACGCGTAAATTTCGAGAACCCTTTACGCGTACAAACTCCGATTCCGCGAAAAATACGCGTAAATTTCGAGAACCCTTTACGCGTACAAACTCAGATTCCGCAAAAAATACGCGTAAAATGTAAACATTCTTTACGCGTACAAACTCCATATTTCTAAAAAAGACGCGTAATCCATATGACACGCGTCCAATATCAACTCACTTCTTAAGTTCCTCAAACACTTCCCCGATATCCCCATCGATGCAGAGGCTCCTTCCTCTGATCTCGAAGGGGCAGAAGGCCTCGCCGTAGTTCAGGCAGGCGTAGACTGCGCGCCTGTTCTTAAGGGTCATCTGCCAGAAGGGGTACTTTATTATAACTGGTGTGTTGGCCCCGACTCCCAGCTCCAGGTAGAGCACGTGGTCCGCACTGTGGCTGTCGATGAAATTGAGATACGCCGCGGATGCCTTGTGCCAGCCCTCATCCTCCACAAAAGAATTATCGGACCTGAGATTCATGGTCATGTCAGAGCCGTCATCCGGGCACCTGGGTACAAGTTCAGAGGGTATCCTCATGAGGATCTTCCCATCTTCAGGCAGCTGGAACACTCCGTTCTCATCCTTTACGAAGCCCTGAGCTTCCATAGCTTCCATTACCCAGTCTTCGTTATCGTAGGTCTTCCGGATCATGCTGTTCACGCTCTGGAAGAGACCGTAGTCGCCCTGCGTATAGAAGAGCCTCGACTTGTCGAAGTCCGCACGCTGGAAGCAGTGGTCCACGTTTGTAGTTATAACGAAATATTCTTTGTCCTTAACCAGTTCCAGGAGTTCCGAGTATACCGGCTTCGGGATCGCCATATAGCGATTTATATAGATATTCCTCGCCCAAAACGCCCATGACTCCTCCGGCTCCAGCCGCATTACAAAGAATCCGCCGGAGTACATGTCGTGGAAGCCGTACTTCTCCTCAAAATCGAAGAAGTACTTCTGGAACCTCTCTCCGTCATAGGTGAAGCCTGCTGATGTTGACAGCCCTGCGCCAGCGCCGATGACTACAGCGTCCGCCGCTGCAAGTTCCTCCTTCAGGCGGGCGATCTGCTCGGAGCGGGTGCCTTTGCCGTAGGCCATGCCGCCGTTCAGGTTCCTCACCGCATTTATTCCTCTTCTTATCGTCTCCTGGTAGCCGTTCGGAAGGTCAAGCCAGGAGTCTCTCGTAGATTTTTCTGTCTTCTTCTTTAAAAACATTGAATATCACCCTTTCAACTTTACCGGGATGAGCTGTCATCCAGTCCTGCACGGTTTCCACCGCGATCTCTGCAGCCCTCTTATTCGGGAACCTGAATACCCCGGTGGATATGCAGCAGAAGGCCACAGACTTAAGTCCGTTTTCGGAGCACATGTCAAGCACGTTCCTGTAGCAATCTGCAAGGTCACGCTCAAGCCCTGCGGTCAGCATGAACTGCACTATAGGTCCTACCACGTGGATGACTTTTTTGCACGGGAGATTATAGGCATCCGTCAGCATGGGAACGGCTGTCGGCTGCTCGTAATCCGAGCCGAACTCCTCGCGTAGTTCCTCCATCTGCCTTTCACACTCTTCTCTGAGTTCTACTCCTGCAAAAGTATGTATGCAGTTCCCGATACTTGTCCGGTTGCGTCATTTGTGTGTGTATTTCTTCTTCTGCGTCATTTTCATGGTGCTGAATCACACACAAATTGACCTTTAATAGCGGATCCGCTTGATCCTTTCTCCATATCCAGGTTTACAGAATCTTGTGTATTCCGTGAGAAGATCATCAGGGTCGATATCCAGAACAGGAGCAAGCTTTACTGCGTCTTCATAGAAAATTGGATTGAATCCTTTTTCCAGATTAACAATATACCAGATACTTTCGTGCCCGAGGATCCTGCTGATCTCTTCCTGGTTTAACTGCTTTAATTCACGATAATACCGCAGTTTTTCGCCAGGACTGGCATGTATCGACGGTTTCGGCAGGGAAATTGCTAACTCCAGTAATGTTCGTATGTCTCTACGTATGATATTTACGCAAAGTGTGTGATTCAGTTCAGTATCGGATTATCTATACAGGTATGCATGGGCACGAAACACCCCAGCATCTGCGAGTTGGCTGCATTTACTATGGCGTCCGCCGCGAGTCTCGTGATATCTCCCTGCCATATGGAAAGTCTGTCCCTGATCTCAGGGATCTCATCCAAGCCGACGATCCCATTCTCTTTAATGCGCTCCTTAAGGTACTCGTCCTGCACCTCCTTCACCTCATCCGGAAGAGGCCTCGGCATCCTTATGTTCATGAGCGACCTGAGGAGCGTGCGTTTTCCTTCGGTATCCTCCGGCGTGTCAAGTAATCTGTATTTAACGGAATCTGCCTTGAAAGCTTCCACAAGATAGTCAAGGCGTTCTTCCTGCGTCATTGCTTTTGTCATGATAATACCTCCTGCCATGAGCCTTCAGGCTTTAAAAACGGCCCCGTTTCCACGGAGTCGTCCGGTCACACCTCTTCAGCCAGCAGCTCTTTCATCCCGGTCCTGAGATCCATAAGTGTATACTTTTTCATCTCATTCTCCATGGCATCCTGAATGCTGTTCAGCTTGCCGTCCAGCAGCGCGTGGATGTTACGCCCTACGGGACACGCCGGATTCGGCGCCTCATGGAAGCGGAAAAGGTCTCCGCCTTCCACCGGCTCTATGGCCTCGTAAACGTCATAAAAAGATATCTCTGAAAGTTCCCTCGTGAGTTCTATCCCGCCTGTGCCTCTTGCGACGGTTATGAGCCCTGCATTCTTAAGCTGCGTGAGTATTTTGCGAATGATGACAGGATTGGTGTTAATGCTGGCGGCCAGGAAATCGCTGGTCACCTTGTGGTCATCACCGAAAGTATCCACACAGGTAAAGATGTGGAGCGCTATGGTAAATCTGCTTGAGATCTGCATGTTATACCTCCCTTATACATGCCATCATTCTATAATAAAACTGTTGTAAATTCAATAGTTACATCTGACGGTGTCAATATATCACAGGTTAGTTGTAATGTCAATGGTTACAACGAAATTTTTTAAAAAATTTTTTTGCAGAAAAAAACGGCCTTCCGGCCGTCTTTTAATCATGCTGATATCACACCTTTTCAAACCTATACTTTTGTTTTATTTCAGGATACTTCACGTGATCCACTTCCTCCATGAACATCTGAAGGGGCCTCACGTACATTCCCCCATCGTCATAGAGGGCGCGGTAGACCATCATCTCTTCCCTGGTCTCGCTGTGGATGGCCACGCCCACGATCTCATAGAGATATTTATTCGCTCTCAGATCCTCTTCTCCGAGGGTCTCGCGCTTGAAGTGCCGGACGATGTCGCCGGGCTTGAAAATTCTGTCGTTCATAGTCGATCACCGATCTTTCCATTCTTTAATTTTATTCTTAATGCATTCCGCCTGCAGATTCTGGAAATATTCGAAATAGCGCTTTCCGCGCTCCTTGTCCGCGCCGGTAGGATCTCCCATCACTCCGATGGGGCTGACGGAACCAACGCCCTCATTAAAGAACTTATCCAGAAGCTCTCCCGTGAGCGGCCCCACGTATCCTCTCTGAAGCTTGTCACGGCGCACGTAGTTCTCGTCTATCAGAGCCATGATCGAGGTCTCCCAGTCGCAGGCGTGTCCGCCGCAGGTCCCGGGCTCCAGTCCCTCTATCCTGTCCATCTCTGCCAGGCTCTCGTCCAGCTCATCAAGAGAGACCCCGGTTACTATGCAGATCTCAGGGTTCGCCTCAGCCTGCTCCTTTGCGATCTCTTCCAGCGTCTTGAAGTTCCCACCGTGGGACGAGCAAAGCACTATCTTCTTAAATCCGTGCCTTATATATGCTGTGATATAGTCCTCGACTATACCTTTAAAGATCTCGGGTCTTAATGTAATGCTTCCCGGGAATCCCATGTGGTGAGCGCTGAGTCCCGGCCTTATCACGGGCGCTGCCAGCGCATGCCCAAGCCTTCCCGCCAGGTCCTCCGCCTCAAAATACCCCAGCGCCGTATCCGTCACCTCCGGGAGTCCCGGCCCGTGCTGCTCTATAGACGCCGCAAAAATAACCACAGTATCATATCCATCTGCCAGAGCGTCCCTGATCTCCGGCCAGGTCATGTTTTCAAGTAACAGGGTGTTCATAATGTCCTCCTTTGCTGCCTTCACCTCACACTTTGAGTAACGTGCCGATCCCCTTTTCTTTTGCCTTATCTATTACCATGGATGCGGTCATCAGATCCTGAAGGCCGATCCCGGTGCTGTCAAATATGGTTATATCCTCGTCCAATGTCCTTCCGGGCTTGTTTCCCAGGATAACATCGCCTATCTCCGTTATGTCTTCTGCCTTAACCAGGCCTGCTTTCACGGCCTTCTCGCACTCGCCCACGGCCACCACCTGGGCCACGTCGTCCGCGAAGAGTTTCGCGCGTCCCGTGAGTTCCAGATCCAGTTCCTGCTTTCCTTCCATGTCGGAACCTATGCATGAGAGATGTGTTCCGGGCTTCACCCAGCCGCTCTTGATTATAGCTTCCTTCGAAGGAGTCGCTGTGAGAATCACGTCAGCGGATCTTACCGCAGCCTCAAGCCCTGCCATATCCTCCTCGAAGCAAACCTCGAACCCGGACCCCACCTTTTCTTTTACAGCTTCCGCGAACGCCCCGGCCTTGCCCAGGCTATGAACGTTCACGACAGTTATCTTCTTTATATTCTCCAAAGCTTCCAGTGTCGCCTCTATCAGCGGCATTGCCTGCGCCCCGGTCCCCAGGACCACCAGGTTCTCCGATCCCGGCCTGGCGAGATATTTTGCGCCGACACCGCCTGCTGCCCCGGTCCTCATATTGGTTATAAGCGTTCCGTCCATCATTCCCTTGAGGGTCCCGGTCTTCCTGTCAAAGATGAGTATGGTCCCCATAAGTCTCGGAAGCCCGTAGACGTCGTTTCCGTAGAAAGCGCTCACCAGCTTCATGCCAAAGGCCCCTGCTCCGTCCACGCTTCCGGACTTGATGTCGAACTCCGAATCCTCTCCGCTGAACTCGTGGCAGACTATCGGAAACAGCTCCGCCTGCCCGCTGACCTTCAGGCTGTACGCCTTCTCGACGGCCGCGATCACCGTCTTCATATCCAGTATGGAAGCAACCTCTTCCTGATTGATCAAAATAAATTCCTGCATGGTTGGTTCCTCCTATAAAACTATCCGTAAAGTCCCGCCTCCCCAGTAAGGACACGTCGAAATGATATGTTTTGCATGGGTTTCGTGGGTACTGATACCGCCTCTCCAGTAAGGACGCGCGAAAATGACTTGTTTTGCATGGGTTTTTAAGAGAATTCTAAGAAAATCCCATGCAAGGCGCCTTAAAAAGTGTGCTCCTTACTGGAAACCCCGCTCAACAGGGCCAAATCTCATGCAAGGCGCCTAAAAAAATCTTTTCCTTACTGGACCTAAGCTTTAGCACCTTCATACGCCAAGCTTTAGCATCTTCATGCACCAAGCCACAGCACCTTCATGCGCCTATTATACCCCTTGCTTTGTCCCCGTGTCTACCACCTAAATACCGCAAAAAACCGACGACAGACTCACAACAAAAAACCGCCCACGCGGGGCGGCTTTTCCCAATATCTTACACCTAATGATTAAAGGTTCTTAGCGAATTCCCTGATCTCAGCGAGCTTGGCTTCGGACTTGTTCTCCTCGCCTGAAGCTGTGATGATGCCTGCATCCTCTGCGCCTTCCTTGAAAGCCTCAACCATAGCATAGGTGTTCTCTTTTCTCGGGCTTCCGTTTAAAACAGCGATTTTCATAACACATCCTCCTTAAATCGTATAAAGAACTTATTCGTTTCCCTTAACCAGGTCCGCCAGCGTCACATGCTCGTTCCTGAAACGCACAGCGCTCTTCTCATTCTTAAGATGTATCGCAGTTTTAGGACAGTTATGGATGCAGGCGTAGCACACCTCACAGTTCAGCCCGAAGCGCACCTTATCCGTCACGTTAATATTGTTCGTCGGACATACCCTCGCACAGTTCCCGCAAAGAATACAATCCTCATTAACTATATACTCCTTGGCAGCGTCCCTCTTAAGGATGCGGTCGCCCATCATACTCTTCTGAAGTTTCATCTTCGCCCTGGTGCCTGCCGTGATCTTCACATCGGTGGTCCTGCGTTCCGCTATATCCTCAAGGAGCTTCTCAATCTGACCCTCGACGTCCTTCTTCGGAAGAGTATCCAGCTGATTCTGGATCTCAAAGCCCGGCAGATAGTTATCCACCATCTTAATGGCGTTCACATATGAAAGCTTCAGGCCTCCGTCCTCGCATGCCACCTTTGCATTCGCGAAAGCTGCGCCGTAGTTCATGCCGTATGTATATATGAAGAAGAGATAGTCCGTCTCTATGTCCGCCCTTATGAGGAAGTCCCTCACCATCATGGGCATCTCCCCTGCGTAACAGGGGCATACGATACCGACGGCCTCATCCTTTATCACGATCTCATGCTGACGCATGAGCTGCGAAATGGGATAAAGGTCTCCTCCGATGCATCTTGCAACATAAAGGCTGTTTCCGGTTCCTGTGAAATAGCAAATAGTCATGGTTACCACCTCCGGCAGAGTCAATTTCTTTGCTGACATTATATCATAATATTTTAAGGTACACTATATTTTTATGGCTTAGGATCGTTTACGCGTACAAATCCCTTTTTCGCAAAAAATACGCATAATTTTCGAGGGTCCTTTACGCGTACAAGTGCCAATTTCGCAAAAAATACGCGTAATTTTCGAGGGTCCTTTACGCGTACAAGTGCCGATTTCGCAAATAATACGCGTAAATTTCGGAGGTGCTTTACGCGTACAAATGCCAATTTCGCAAATAATACGCGTAATTTCTGGTGGCGCCTTACGCGTACAAACCCCTTTTACGCAAAAAATACGCGTAAAATCCGCTCATCCTTTACGCGAACAAATGCCAATTTCATAAAAAATGCGCGTAATCATCCTTAAAAATTACGCGCAAAATATCATATTTCGCCAAAGGGCGCGTAAATGCTTTGCGCCCTCTTTTCAAAACTTACAGCGACTTGCCCAGCTTGTAAGCAAGCTCGGGGTATTTGCTTCTTCTGGTCATTTCCGGGGTGCCGCAGCCGCCTCCCAGGATCATTCCCATGTCGCGGAACTGCATGTAGTCGCAGATCGTTTTGTAGTAGGCCTCAGTCACATTAAATACTGTGCTGGTATTGTCCCAGGCTACGGCGAGAAGCACAGCCTTCTTATGCATGTAGGTGAGTTCTGTGGTGAAACTGTAAAAGCGGTCGATCACGGTCTTAAGCTGCGCCGGGAAGTTATAGTAGTAGACGGGCATCACGAAGACCAGCATGTCGTTCTCACGGATCAGTCCTTTAAGCTCATTCTCGTAGTCATCATCCTGCACGCAGGGGCCTCCCATGCCGCAGGCATTACAGCCCATACAGGGCCTGATGTCAGCGTTGATCACGTCATATACGGTAATCTCATGACCCGCCTCTTGAGCTCCGCGGATGAAGTTATCCGCAAGCATATTCGATGAACCGTGTCTGTTTCCGCTGCTTTCCAGTACGAGTATCTTCATATCGTGCCTCCCTTAGAAACTATGCTCCGCAAGCCAGTTTACAGCTTTTTCGACAAGCCCGGTTATGTCAGTTCCATCCGGTGCGACTACGGTCTCTTTGGAAAGTCCTTTTCGGAAATCTGTGAACTCTGCTTCTGCAAAAGCGTTCTTCATGTAGTTGTTATCATCAGAGAATCCGGGATCAGGCTGGATCTGGCAGATGGAATATGCCTGAAGGATAGCTGTGACAGGAACTCCGTGATACATAAGGCCTGCATACTTATCGATCTCGCTCTGTTTGATAGGTGCGCTCTCGCGGTAGATCCTCATGGCTTCTGCAAGGGCTGCTTTCTCCTCATCGTTAAGAGGCTCAGCCTCGTTAGCTGTCTTAGTATTGTCGAGAACCTGCTCCAGTGTGCTCATTCCTGAGAGTACCGCGATCACGTCTTCCTTTTCAAGGGAGAATCTGACTGACCAGGATGCGATGCTCCAATCAGGGTGAACAGCCTTAAGCACAGCTTCAGCCTCTTCGGGAAGCTTAGCCAGGCCGCCGCCCTTCACGGCTTCCATTATGATCACTTTCCTGCCATGCTTACGGATAACGTCATAGCAAAGCTCTGCCTGCACAAGTTCGCTGTCCCAGTCGATGGGATTCAGAGCGATCTGCACGAACTCGATCTCAGGATGCTCTGTGAGCACACGGTCAAGGAGTTTCGCGGATGAATGGAAGGAAATACCCAGATGACGGATCCTGCCTTCGGCTTTCCAGTTCTTTGCGTGTTCGAAAAGGTGAGTGTCCTTGATGATCCCGCCTTTTCCGTCAAATCCATCATAGTATTCAGTCTGTATATTATGAAGAAGATAGTAGTCGATATAGTCAACGCCGAGATTGTCCAGCTGGCTCTGGAAGGTCTCCTCTATCTTATCCTCGGGTATCAGCATGAAGGTAGGGAACTTGGTAGCAACGGTAAAGCTGTCCCTGGGATGGCGCTCTATGAGAGCCTTTCTGGTGGCTTCTTCGCTCTTTCCGTCGTGGTATACGAAGCTGGTATCAAAATAGGTGTAGCCCGCGTCAAGGAAGGCGTCCACCATCTTGTTCAGTTCTTCAAAATCAAAATCTGTAGGGCCGGAGATAACCGGCAGTCTCATCATGCCGAATCCTAATTTTTTCATACATTTCTCCTTTCAGTTTTCGTTATCATAGCGGCGGATCATTCTTCCCCGTCGGAAAGGATCCGCACGAACTCCTCCTGGAACTGTTCCTCTTCGGTCTGAACGGTCTCGCGGTAGCGCTCGATCTCCTCAGGAGTGATCACCTCAACCCCAACGAAGGCAAGCTGAGACAGTGCCTTCTCCGACTTGATCACCACCTGCTCATAGGCGTGGCCGATCTTAAGCACGGCCAGCGACTTCTCCTTCGGCAAAATACCGCTGGTGGTGATTCCCAGAACGTCGTAGATGGTGTCATTCGCGAGGGGGCCCATCACAACATCGAATTCAGCCAGCGCGTCCGCCGCGCCTCTTCGGTTATTAAAGATATATTCGAACCACTCCTCGCCTCTGGTGAAGTGTTTCAGCTGAAGGCCTTCGGTATCCAGGTCATAAACGTTCAGATACGTGGTCTCACCTTTCAGATCCCTGGTCCAGCGTCTGGAAAATTCCTCTTCGTTTGAAAGATAGAACCCCTGCCCGAAGTCGGCATTGGCCCTTCCGATCTTAATGTCAGGCTTTTCGATCACCTGAAATCCCGTGTGAAATAATCTAAGAATACTCATGTCATGCCTCCCGGGATATTTTGTTCAGATAATATTTTTTTAAAATATTTCCTGCCTCACTCTACCACTTGGTCATATCGATGGTGATAGGCGTGACGGACGTCTTTCTCAAAAAATGCAATGTATGTATATCGCTTCCTGCCCTGACATCCTTATCTCCGAACTCGGAATCAAAGCGTATCCTGTAGGGCTGGCTCCAGTCCCTTTCGGGAACGGGCTGCGCTTTATAGTAGGGATGGGTCTCGAGGAAGGTAAAGACGAACTCCTCAGGCCCCACATTTTCTTCAGGCACGTTTACGTTAAGGAAGTCAGCGTCTCTTGGCATACCCTTCTCCAGGATATACCTTACCCAATATTCCGTAGCAGCTTCCGCACTTGCGAAATCCAGGTCCGAAAAGTCCGGCTCCCTGAGATCATAATCCAGGATCTCAAGTGACATAGCTAGAGCCGGGACTCCCATATCTACGGATTCAAGGGCCGCTCCAATGGTCCCGCTGGACGTGATGGATGAGCCGCAGTTGGCTCCGGTATTGATGCCGCTCACCGTGATGTCGGGCTTGCGTCCCTTTATCTTGGGACAGATCTCAGCCACCCCGTAGGCAGCCGCATATCCGGGGGATCCGTGGACAGCATAGGCCTCCACCGGATGCCCTGTGCCGATATCGATATTCACTACATCGATAACCCCCAGGTCGTCCCTGTGCGGATAGGCCCTTCCCATGGCGGTCTGCTGAAAGTTCGGCGCTGCGATCACCACTTCGCCCACCTTAAGCGCGCCTCTGGCTGCCGCAGCCAGGCCCGGCGAGTTTATCCCGTCATCATTTGTTACCAGTATGAGCGGTCTTTGCGACATATTACTCTTTTAAAACTCCTCTTCAAAATCGTCGTCTATATCTTCGAACTCGTCTGCCGCATCAGCACCCTCTGCGCAGCAGGTGAAATATTTCTTATGCCATTCAGGCGGTTCGGGCATGTCCTCTCCGGTGATAGCTGCTGCGATCACACGGCGATGGATCACGAGAAGCGCGCCGCAGGCTGCCATAGTACAAAAAATCGCTGCTTTTGCCAGTTTATTCATAGTTGCCTCCTTAAAAAATCATTTCCAAGCCACAGCTCTGATGGGAGAACCATCGCAATCCGTGAGTTTCAGCGGGAAGCAGCAGAAGTTGACCAGCTCGTCTCCCAGCTTACCCAGATCCTTCAGGTTCTCGATATTTATTATATCTTTATTTTTAAACAGTTTATTATGCCTTACGAGCTTGGTATCCTTCACCGGATCAAGCCCGATGACGTCGAATCCGATGCCCTTGTAGTCGCCCGCGATTATATAGTCCAGCGCCTCTTCATCCAGGCACGGATAGTCTCCAAAATACTCGTTGGTTCCCCATTTCTTATCCCAGCCGAGGTTGAATAAAAGAAAGTCCGCTTCATCCGCCTTATCACCGTACCTCGTGATGCGCTCCAGGGTTATGGCCTCCCCTTCATTCAGGTCGCGCACGTCGATCACCAGAGCCTTACCGATAAACTGGCTGATGGGGAACTGATCCATGGAAGTCCTGTCGTCATACAGATGCTTCGGCGGATCCATGTGGGTCCCGGTGTGGGTGGACATCTGGATCAGAGTCTCCCTGAAGCCGTCCTTTTCATAGGTGTTAGCCACTGTAAAATTCGGCTTCGGCGTCCCCGGGAACACCGGCATATCGTTATTCATTTCATGTGTTAAATCAAATACTTGCATTAATTACCTCAATTCTTAAGAACGCCTGTTCTTGAACATATTATATCCAAATTCGCGTCTTTTGTCTACAGCCTAAAATCCGACAAATTTCGACCAAACATATGGCGGATTTCTGCGGCCTGTCACCTCGACCACGCGATGCAGTAGGCCTGGGTCCTGGCAGCGAACTTTTCGTTCTTAAGAAGGGCTCTTACCTCTTCCTTCGTGTACCAGCCCGCCTCGATCTCCTCTTCAGCTGAGGTGCTCTCCTTGAATTCACCTGTGGCCACACCTATGAAGCAGACAGTGAGCTCGTTTGAAAAGCCGATGGCACTGTAGCCGCCATCGATCCTGTCCTTGATCTCCTTGAGTTCAAGTCCTGTCTCCTCCCTGAGTTCTCTGGCTGCAGCCACTTCCGGAGTCTCGCCCGGATCGATCAGCCCCGCAGGGAAATTGTATATCCATTCACCTATGGACATTCTGAATTCCCTGTTAAGAAGGATCTTCTCCCCGCTCTCATCCTCCATGATGAGGACCACGGAATCCGGCTCAGTCTTCCTTAACTGCGCTATATCCGTTATATTCTTATCCCTGCTTATGATCTCGTAGACCTTCTCCTCGCCGTTATTCAGAAGATAGGTCACGTCATAGCGGGTGATGTATTTTCCTTCGTTTTTCTTTTCGATTTTTTTGATTTCCATTTTTACCTCTCAGGCTAAATCATCGTTTATCCCATCAGTCCTGTGCGTCCGGGATATATGTGCCATCACCTATTCCTTCATAAGTTATTTCCTTGATCTTAAGATCCCTGAATTCCTCGTAGAAATCAAAGTCGTCGGTGTTCTCCATCTGTTCGCCCTCATACTCAAAGGTAACCATGAAGGAATATACACCGTGATCCAGTCCTGCTTCCATATCTTCAAGATTATAGTAGTTATATGACCAGCCATCATCAAAGAGCTCGCCGCCTGTCTTGCCCACAAGGCTGTCGAGATATGCCTGGTCGGGAGCGCCCTCGGCAAGGTTAGTGAATGTAGTTATCTCAAGAGGAGAAACGATTTCTTTCATCTTAGCATCGTGTTCCGGATCCTCGAAATCCAGCTCCCACAAAGCATTTGATTCCTCTTCAGTGAGCTCTACTTCTGCACGGTAAAAATCGTCCCCGTACGGGAAAGCATAGACGTATACCGTATCCGTAAATGCATACTGACTGTTCTCTTCATCTGCCACGTTGAAAACATCCTCGAAGGTCTTGATGGTTGCAGGATCCAGACTTCCGTCTGCTGCAGATCCTGAATCTGAACCCTCAGCGGGTTCTTCACTTGCTCCTCCACAAGCTGTAAACATAGTTAATGCCAGTACCAGTGCCAGTAAAATGACCAGATATTTTTTCATATTATTCCTCCTGTTATACTTCATATATAGTCAGCCCGTGTACGCATCGTCCGCTGTATTGGTGAAATCCTGCTTCTCAAGCCAGGCCTTTTCCTCCTCGGTCTCCGGGATATCGATCCTTTCGATCTTGAAGATGACGGGCCTGGTGCCGTCGTTACAGCAAGCGATCATCATGCGGTCATCGTTGGTCCAGCCCTGCATGATGGATCCGCCCTGAAGCGCGGTGTACACGTAGCGGCTCACTGCGTCCCACGCCTCCCCGCAAAACTTACCGTTCATAAGATGATAAAAATCATCCTGCTGAGGAGTGCGCTTCAGAACGAAGGTATCCCCCTTCTTGAAGAACGGGCAAGGTCCCGAATTGGGATCCGCCAGATACTCCTCCTGATATTCCTTAAAACACTTCGTGTCAAGAACCGTGATTTTGCACTCATGTTTCATGATATGTTCCTCCAAATTTTAAAGCTACTCCATAAGCCCTGCCATTTCAGCGCAAAAGTTCTCAAACTCACCCAGTCTCTCCCAGGATGCAAACTCAAATTCCAGCTGCTTCTTGGGATTTTTCTGGAAATATATGTACGTCCATGGACCTCTGTCGCCGCTCTCAGCACTGTCCTTCTTCGGGGCGCAACTGCCCTCTTCTATGAACGCGGCAAAGGTGCTCCACTGCTCTTCGTTCAATTCTACTGTACCTTGTGCAGTAATATCCTCTTCAGTGGCGGGACCGTAGTCATTCGGTCTTTCGCGCTTCTCGTAATAGAAGTACGGGGCGTTATCTTCAATATATATCTTATACCTGAGGTACTCGGCATTGAAGTTTATGTTCTCATAAGTGTAGTAGAACTCATAGAGACCGTCCGCTTTAGCCCCCGAAGCATAGATGAAGCCATCCGCCTCGGGATCGGTCCCTCCGCAGCCTATGAGGCTTACGGAAGCCAGGGCTGCCAGCACTATGGCAATGGTTTGCTTGATGGTACGTGTCTTCATAGGGTACCTCCGTTCCTACTCCAGGCTCGCCACTCCGACCTCGAACTCCATTCCGGGGTTCACCAGACGAAGGTCACGTTCCAGACGCTTCATGGCTTCCAGCCTGTATTCAACTGATGTGTTGGCGTTTCCCTGCATGACGAAAAGGACGTTCTTCGTGCCGTCTGACATTTTATAGAACTCGCTGTCCCTGACGTCGAGCCATGCGAGGATGCCGTTGTCGTCCCTGTATACGAAATCCGTGGGTTCCACGTGCTTTTCCTTCCCGCCGATGGCTGTGAAGGTGTCCTCGCGGCCGCTGACGGTTACGATTATGTCGCCGTGGACGGAATCCAGGTCGTGGCCGCCGATGGCAAGGGAAGATCGTATACTTTCGATGTTATATACGTCCACTATGGAATTAATGTGCGGCATGGAGCCCCTGTGCTTGATGTTGTCTATGAATCCCGGCACCGTCGGCGGATTCTTCTTGACGGAGCGTCCGGCTTTCTTTATGAGCTCGCGGTAGCCTTCGGTTATGTCGTTGTCGTAGATGGAATCATACTCCCCGGCTACGACGGCTTCTCCCATGCGTACGATCTCGTCGGTAAGTTCCTCCGGAATGGGTGCAAAAGCATCCAGCCCCTTAGCCAATGCATATACCACGTCTGTTATCCCAAGAGACGCCATGGATTTATCGATTATCAGTTTCATGTCTTTACCAGTCTTCTCTCCTGTAATCCTTCGGCTTCATCTTCTTTCGCGGGCGGTCCTTCTCGGTCATGTGAGCCCCTGTTCTGAAGCTTATGTCCTGCTTGGGACGGCTTGTCTTAAGAAGCTCCCGCCCGGAGATGGTCCCCGCGGATATTTGTTTTTTAATGCGTTGTTTCATCTCTCCTCCAAATCAAAGCATCTGCCCGCCGCTTTATTTAAACAGCAGCGCCAGAGCTAAACTCCATTTCTTAAATCTCAGTGTCGTTGGAAATCCGCAGTTATCACACGGATATCCATCGATCTTTTCTCCGCATCTTGGGCATGTCATGGGGTGGCCTCCTTTAAAAATATCAATGAGCCTCAGCTCCGTATGTTACATTAGTTCTCACTGTCTTAAGGAAGTAATCATTGAGGTGATCCCAGCCTTCATGATCTTCTGCAGGATAATCTGCTGCAAGCTGCTTTATCTCCTCGATGGATCCGTCCAGATAATCGTTAATAACATCCACTCTTGGGATCAGCTTAACCTCCGGCGAATTCATTTTGATATCAAGGAGTCTGTTTACTTCTTCCCTAAGTTCCTCCGGAAGTTCTGCATCCACTAATTCGTTAAAAGGCATAGGCGGAGCTGTTTTTTTATCCAGGATCCATCGGCATGCAAGTATAGGACGCAATACATAGAAATACTTCTTGGCTTTCACCGTATCTGTCTTAAGATACTCACGGTAATTACCCTCTGCCATGCTCACATAGTGATACAGACCGCCCTTATTGTAAAAGTATTTTACAGCGAGTTTCCTGAGTTCATCGGCAGATTCTGTATTTATGTATACTACCGGCGAAGACAGCCACTCCATAAGCGTCGGATTGGATTTGTACATAAGCGTGAGAGCTTTCTTAAGATCCCAGCCATTGATATCAAGGTCTCCGCTTATAGGGAGTTCTATAACATCTCTGGGCTCATCAAGGCGCAAATAATCCTCTTCAGTCCTTACATATATGAATCTGACATCATAGTCGCTGTCCGGTGATTCGAATCCCCAAGCACGACTGCCGGATTCAACTGCGAGGATTATCTTTATATTTTCTTTTTCTTCTATCTCTTTAAGTGTTTTGAGTATTAAGTCTTTCATTGTTTTTCTTATACACGTCAATATCTCTTTTCAGCACACATTTTTCCTTTACTTCTTCGATTCTCTGAAAATGTCAATTGGCTTTCCATCTTTAGTCTTCCAGTCGATCCATCCATTTGTAGGCGCAAATGTTACAAATGCTGCAGCAAGACTTGGTGAGTCAAAAGTTTCTTCTTGCATTAATACGTCATTTTTGATAGACGTGGTTGCTCTCTTTTCATCAACTATTTTTGTAGTAGTCCACCCTTTTCCTCTTATTGGGCACATGGCCGCGCCGGGTAATACAGTGAACTGCCCATCCTTTACCCTCATTTTAGCTGTGCATGCCTTGTTTCCCCAAGCCTTGATTTTTCTATTAAGATAATATTCACCATCAGGTACTAAATACGCTCCCCTTTTATTTGATGCTTCATCAAAGACTTCCTCTTTGGATGCATTCGATGGGTAGATTTGTTTACCATCAAAAGATGAAAGGAGTTGTACAACAATATTAGAATCTATAGCAAACAATTCTGTGTTTTCAAGTCTGCTTTTTGAAAATATCAAATCCAAAAGTTGCTCTTTTTCATCATAATCTTCAACTTCTATAGCAAATAATCTTTTTAAAGCAGCAACATTTCTATATCCATCATGCTCAAGGTTATACATTCTCTGTTCAAAATTATTAGAACCTGTTTTACCTATTTTAATCAAGCCAGGAACTGCTGTTGTCATTACGTATATTATTCCTTTAGCCATTTTTCAAACCTCTCCAATTATCGATACCCGAAAATGAATAAAACATAATATTTCATAATCATTATATCATATACTATACTTAAAAATCTATTGAAACACATATGCTTGGGAACAGCGTAAGTTGGGAAATTTGGTTTCTCTAAGAGGAAGAATAGGGTTCCGCGGGTATAAGCAAACCGACTTGGTAGGACCAGGAAGCGGTGCCATAACATTCAGCCCTGCAGATATCGATGATGAAGGACACGTATCCTTAATTAATAATAAATATCTGTCTTGGGAGAAATATGAAGAGTCCCCTGAAATAAAAGTTCAGCCTGGTGACATATTATTTACGAAAACAGCATCGATTGGAAAGATTGGATATGTCAAAGAATTAAAGGAAAAAGCAACGATAAATCCTCAGTTTGCCTTGCTAACACCAGTTAAGGAAGTGGATGGATATTTCATATTTAATTCTGTGCGAACAGATGAATTTATGAAAAAAGTCCGCGATATTACTGGCGGTAGCAGTGTGCCTACGATGTCACAGGAAAAGCTTAAAGAAATTACCATTATGATTCCATCTCTGGTAGAGCAAGTCAGAATCGGGGAGTTCTTAACGAAACTCGATGATACTATCACCCTTCATCAGCGTAAGTATATAATTTATTGTCAAAATATTTTTTCCTCAAATACTAACGCTTGGGAACAGCGTAAGTTTTCATCAGTCTTTCAAGGATTACAGAATAATACACTGTCGAGAGCAGAATTGAACTATGAAAGCGGTAATGTAATGAATGTTCATTATGGTGATGTACTGATAAAGTTTGGCGATTATATTGATGCTTCGAAAACGGAGATTCCGTACATTACTGATGATACAAAAGCAGAGAAGTTTATAAGTTCGTTGCTACAAGATGGAGATATCGTTATAGCAGACACAGCCGAAGATGATACTGTAGGGAAATGCACAGAAATACAGGGTTCAGAAGGGCTGAAGCTGTTATCTGGGCTTCATACGATAGCGTGTCGCCCAAAAGGAAAATATGGACCCATGTTCTTGGGATATTATATAAATTCGCCGGCCTATCATGACCAATTAAAACCGTTAATGCAGGGAATAAAAGTAACTTCAATTTCAAAGTCAGCTCTTCAAGATACCGATATGATCATGCCAAAGTCCATTGAAGAGCAGACCCAGATTGGAGAGTATTTTTCATATCTCGACGACCTTATCACCCTTCATCAGCGTAAGCAAATAATAATTATGGAGGATGAAAAATGATAGATTCAATTAACGGAAACGTGCTTTTTTACAATTATTATGATCAATGGATTCACATTTATAAGGAAGGTGCTATACGAAAAGTAACCATGGATAAGTATAAAATGACTCTGAAATGGTTAAAAGAATTGATTCCCACCGTTCGCCTGTGTGACATGAACCGTATTACTTATCAAAAGTTAATAAATGATTATGCTTCATATCATGAAAGGCAAACTACTATGGATTTTCATCATCAACTCAAAGGCGCTATACTTGACGCTGTAGATGATGGGTTGATAGAAAAAGATCCTACCAGAAAGACAATTATTAAAGGGAAGCCTCCAAAGGGTAAGAAAATAAAATATTTGAATCAATTTGAGTTACATACCCTGTTGTCAAATTTAGATCTTGCTCCAACAGTTAATTGGGATTGGTTTATTTTGCTCGTTGCTAAAACTGGCATGAGGTTTTCAGAAGCTTTAGGATTGACTCCAGCAGATTTTGACTTTGCTCATCAGACATTGTCGATAAGTAAGACTTGGGACTATAAAGGGGGCGGCGGGTTTCTTCCTACAAAAAATAAATCATCTATAAGAAAAATACAAATTGACTGGCAAACCGTCGTTCAATTCTCAGAACTTGTAAAACAAATACCACCCGATACCCCTATTTTTATAAATTTAGATAAAAAGGTATACAACTCAACCGTAAACGATATATTAGAACGGCACTGTAATGCTGTAAACATTCCTATAATATCCATACATGGTTTGAGGCACACCCATGCCTCATTACTGTTGTTTGCCGGGGTATCTATTGCAAGCGTTGCAAGAAGACTTGGACATGCAAGTATGACAACTACCCAAAAAACATATTTACATATTATTCAGGAGTTGGAAAATCAGGATATTGACCTTGTAATGCGATCACTATCAAATTTAAGTTAACAGAAAGCTTATGCTGATGAAGGAAAAGACGCAATTCACATTTGTAAATTGCGTCTTTATAGTAACACTATATTATACAAACATCTTTTTTAGTAAACCTTTTTTCAGTTCTTTCATTTCGTCGAGCTTACGCTGATGAAGGGTGATAAGGTTATCGAGGTTGTCAAAAAAATCTCCGATTTCTGTCTGTTCTTCAACGCTCGGGACATTGATTTTATACTTCAACATATCGTTAATATTAAGTACTCTATTACGCCCTGCACCTCCAGGAGAACACAACTCAAGGTATTCTCTGAATTTTCGGTCCAGCATTAAAAACTTAAAGAAATGGGACTTCAAATCTTTATGGAATGAAAACTGCGGAAACCTATGTGATACAAGGGTTCCAGCGTCCTCTTCCTCAGTAATTGCCACTGCATGTTCCCATGCAAAAGTGATATTCAAAATAAACTTGTCCGCTGCTACTCTATGCATCTTTGCAGTATCTAATTCTTTGCCAGGTTCGACATAACTATGAAAGACTCCTTTTGCATGGCTTCTTATACCAATTCTTTCGTATCCGTCATGCGGTGTTTCGACTGGATCCTCGTATCTATCAAGCATGTCTCCTAGCTTACGCTGTTCCCAAGGGTCAGTAAAACCAGGAAATCTGATTTCCGGAAAACGTTCCCCATTTTTAGGGAACATTTTTTGAAGCATGCCCTTTTTAAAATCTTTTATTTCACTTAACTTACGCTGATGAAGGGTGATAAGGCGATCAATAGAGGCAAAGTATTCGCCAATTTTATTCTGTTCGTCTATATCTTGCGGTACCACAAGTTCCGCTCCGTTGACAACATTTGAGTTGATCGATTCAAACGTAGATCCGGCTGCAAGCTTCTTCCAATAACCGTCAGAGTCCATTTTTACTAAAGACTGATATATGAATTCATTACCTTTTATACCTGCAACACCACGTCCTAATACCACATTATAAGAGGTTTTCCCCATGGCACCGGCTGGCGCACGGACACTCATGATTAGATCGCCTGCTTCTGCTGTTTTCGTTTTCTGTGTAGTCCAAATTCTAGGAAAAACCCATCCATCTTTCAAGTCGGCATTTCCCTGAACCAAAATATAATCGGAAGGAGTCTCACTATATGTAGAACCGTCTGGGGACTGTCCCATCGTTACTAGGCAGATCTCTCCCAACTTACGCTGTTCCCAAGGGTCAGTAAAACCGGGAAATCTGATTTCTGGAGCCATTTTCTTATTATCCATTAGATTTCCTCCTTACTAAAACGGGAACTTTAATCCGAGAAGGTCAAACGACTTTTTTAATTCTTCAGATGCCGCTGCTATCTCTTCATTTGTTTTCATAATACGATTAGAGACTTCATTTAAGTCAATCTCCTGCTCTTTTTCTGAAGAATCTACATATCTTGGAATATTCAGATTATATCCATTTTCTTTTATTTCAGCCATAGAAGCAACATGCGCATATTTTTCAATATCTTTTCTTTCTTTATATGCGTTTACTATCTTCTGAATATGTTCTTCAGACAGTTCATTCTGCTTCTTGCCCTTTATGAAGTCTTTGCTTGCGTCAATAAAGAATATATTGTCGCTATTTCCGTTACGGTTACTTTTTAAAACGAGAACACAAACAGGTATAGATGTGCCATGGAATAGATTTGCAGGCAAGCCGATTACGGCATCAAGTCTGTTAATATCGCAGATAATGTGTTTACGTATATCCTCTTCAGCTCCGCCTCTGAACAGAACTCCATGGGGAAGTAATACCGCAACACGCCCATCAGAATCATCCATGTGATAAATCATATGCTGTACGAAGGCAAGATCTGCATGACTCTTTGGCGCAAGTTTACCTACTCCGCTGTATCTTGGATCATCAAGTAGAACCGGATTGGCATCATACTTCAAAGAGTATGGCGGATTACAGACCTGTACAGTCATCTTAACATCGCCATAAGTATCATTGGTTAGAGTATCTCCCTTACAAATGGAGAAGTCTTGATAATCTACACCATGCATAAGCATATTCATTCTTGCCAGGTTATATGTTGTGGGGTTGTTCTCCTGGCCATAGAAATGACCAACCCTGCCTTTTGTAAGGTGATCGCGGACATTGAGAAGCATAGAGGCAGAACCACATGTACAGTCACCCACGTTCTTTGCTTCTTCAAGTCCTACAGTTGCAAGCGTAGCGCATAACGTAGAAGGTCCTACAGGAGTAAAGAACTCGCCGCCCTTCTTACCTGCATCAGACTGGAATAAACCAATGAGAATCATATATGCCGTACCTAGAACATCAAATTGGTGACTCTCTAAATCCATATCTATTTCAGCTATTCTGGAGATGACCTTCCCTATTTTATCACTTCTGTCATACACACTGTCGCCAAGTCTGCTGTCCTGAAGTCTCATGTCGTCAAATAGCCCGGAGAATGCTGCTTCAGATTTATGCCCAAGGGTCGAACCAGTAAGCTCATTTATAGCTCTTTCGTAATCTTCAATTGAGAATTTATCGCTATCGCCTTCAGGCTTTACTATTTTTCTATATAGTTCTCTAAATAGATTATCTGGTTTGATGATATATCCTAATCCATCTATAGACCATTTTTCTACTACAGGTTTATATTCCTGATCAGCATATGCTTCCTTATAGCTTATGTGATCATTCTTAAGGATCTCATTCATATAGTTTTCTGTTCTTTCGGAAAGAAATCTATAGAAAATCGTTCCTAAAATATAATTTTTAAATTCTGAACTGTCCATTCCTCCTCTGAGAGTGTTTGAGATCTCCCATAATTGTGAAGACAGTTCTGCCGCCTGTTTATTGGATTTTACAACATCAATAGCCATAATTTACTCCTCTTCAGCTTTGAATTTATTATATGTATTCAGTATGAAGTCTTTTATATCTCCGGTCATTCTTGTCATTTTCAGCAGACCGAAATTGTAACCAGCCAGTTTGGTTCTTATTCTTTCTTCACTGATAGTACCACTAAACGAATAGTCAGAGAACAGTTCTCTTACAACATTTGGCTGCAGATCTGCATCTATAGAATACGTAACAATGCTTTCATCAAGTTTTCTTGCCTCGAAATCTTCATATGCCTTCTGTATGTCCGCATTCTCATCAAGATCATAGAATACAGTCTCTATGAACTCTCTCATAATGCCTTTCTTCGCTCTGAGAGATTCATTATCAGATCTTTCAAGCTCTCTCAGAACAAGATCAACATTGGCCTGCACCTGTTCAGGAGTAAGTATCGTTCCTGTTCTGGTATTCTTCAGCAGATTAAGGATATATACAACATTAATTCTATCAGTTCTTACCAGTTCTACATCAAAATCGACATCTACAGGGACAGGAACTTTAGGGTTAATTAACTTCTGCTGGTCTCTGTAATACATATACCAGCTCTTGTACCCTTCATATTCATCCTCATCCATCTCACGAGCAAGGTCTACCCAGTCGAATTTACTGAATGTTTTCATTGTAGCAAGCAGACCGACCATGGTTCTAAAGGCGATAATAAACATGCGGATTTCATCCTCGTTCTGCAGTTGTCCTGCATCGTCAACAGTCGGGACTACCTTTCTGAGTACAGGGACCTGATCAAGCCACTTTTGTACATAATACTCGTAACTGCTCAGCAGGTATTCGTTAGGATCTCCATCTCCTGAGAAAAGTCTAAGCGCGTCATCCTGCCACTTCTTGATGTTTCTGTAGCTTATGATCTGACCAAACTGCTTGGTCAATTTATCAACTCTGTTCGTTCTGCTGTAGGCCTGAACCAAAGTATGCCATACGAGATTCTTATCAAGATACAGTGTATTAAGTGGTTTGGCATCGAATCCTGTCAGCATCATATTTACTACAAGTAAAATATCAACCTGAGGAAGGTTCTTTTGCTTCATCCTTTTAACTATGTCTTTGCGGTATGAATCAAATGTTTCTATGGTATATTGTGTTCCAAACATATCATAGTAGTCATTCATACAGCGGGTTAACAGTTCTGCTGAGTGCTCGTCTCCAACACCATCCATATCCTCATTTGCACCAAAACTGAAAATGGCTGCCACTTTATATCTGTTTTCTTCTTTTCTCTGACTATTCAGCTCCTTGAAAGCATCATAATACTTACCAAGAGTCTTGATACTGTCCACAGCAAAAATGGCCGTATAAATATCTGTTCCCTGTGGATGCGTGTGCTGCTCATGATGATCAAAAATATGTTCTGCAACCAGTTTGATCCTTTCATCCGAATGATATAGATTATCTATATCAATTTTATGTATTCTGCAGTATTCAGGATCATCTATTTGTTCTGGATCTATACCCCTTATCGGTGAATTCTGAACAAATATAGTTCGCTGGTATTCAACAGAAAATCTAAGAACGTTACCATCTGCGATAGCATCTTTTATCATATATTTGTGGAGACATGGGTCAAGATTCTTGCCGGCACTGAAAAGATCCGCTGTGGTTCTTCTTGCGGAACCTTTATTTGCCTCAAATATAGGAGTACCTGTGAATCCAATATAGTTGGCATTTTTGAAATGTCTTTCTATATCGCCATGCATCTTGCCAAATTGGCTTCTGTGACACTCATCAATGATAAAGACTACTTTGCTATCCCTGTATTTGTCCATAAGGTCTGCATAGCGTGAATTCTTAACCGCATTTGCCATCTTTTGGATAGTGGTTACAAGTAATTTTCTGTCATCCTGCTGAAGTTGTTTAACCAAAACTACAGTGCTGTCAGAGTTGTCAACACAATCCTTCTCAAAACTGTTATATTCATCAACAGTCTGATCATCCAGGTCTTTACGATCTATTAAGAAAATAACTTTATCAACCGAAGGCTCATCACGGAGAAGCTGCGCCAGCTTGAAAGAAGTAAGTGTCTTTCCGGAACCTGTGCATGCAAATACATATCCATTCTGATTAGCCTCAATAACTCTCTTTCTCGCGGCCTTTACTGCATATATTTGATATGGACGCATGACCATAAGAACACTTTCTGTGCTCTTAATGACCATATACTTGTCAATCATTTCAGTTATTGCAGGGCGTTTAAGGAAGTCTGCAGTGAATTCATCAAGTTTATTTATTCTCTTGTTGTTTTCATCTGTCCAAAAGAACACCAAACTCTTGAGTATGGGAGCATACATACCGTTATCCATTTCGTTTTCATTGCAGAAATACTTGGTTTGGACAGAGTTGGAAACCACAAAAATCTGTAGATATCTGAAAAGTCCTCTAAAAGAAAACTTTCTATACCTGTTAATTTGATTAATAGCCTCGTTTATTTCCACTCCGGGACGCTTAAGTTCTATCTGAACAAGAGGTAAACCATTTATCAAAATAGTAACATCATAACGGTTTTTGTAGTTAACATCATCCTTATGTTCAGGATCCATGGTTATCTGATGAGATACCTGATATATATTTCTATCAATATTGGAGCTGAAGAAATCCAGATAAACAGTTTTACCATTATCAAGGTTTAAGATATATTTGTCCCTTAAAACTTTTGCCGATTCATATACACTCCTGTTATCAACAAAAATCATTATTCTGTTGAATTCCTGATCAGACAGTCTTGCTACTCCCTTTGCAGCCTTGATCTTATCTGCATTGAACTCTGTAATTTTGTTTCTGAAGTTTTCAACTACATCATCGTAGTTTTTTAATTCCACATATTCATATCCCAGACTTTCCAATCTCTCTATGAATCTGGATTCAACCTCATATTCTGAAATAACCTTAGCCATATTTGCTCCTTTTATGACAAAAGTGCTTTAAACATTCGCACAATACTACGATTATATTATATCATAGCTAAGGGTGTTTTTCATCCCTCTTAATCGTTGTTTAAAACTAAGTACAACACAGCTAACCATGATAAAACCCCTCCGGGTCATCACGACCGAGGGGTTCATTTCTCTTATATTCTACTTTTCACTGCACATTATCAGCTGTGCCTCTCTTTGCATTGATTCTATCAATTTCTTCCTTAATGATATCATTAAAGGATCTTTCGTCCAGTTCAATACTATTAGCGGCAGCCTCCGATTTATCTGCAAACGCGTTGAATATTTCCTGTTTTGACTCAAGCAATTCAGTTACTTTTTCATCCACGGAATTCTCACAAAGCAGCCTGTAAACCAGTACATTTCTTGTTTGACCCATGCGGTAAGCCCTTGATATCGCCTGATTTTCGATCGATGGCTTGAATTGTGGCTCACATATAACGACTACGCTTGCCGACTGTATGTTTAATCCTGTACCTCCGGACTGGATCTGAGCTACTAAAACGCTTCCTGCAGGAGAACTATCAAATTCATCGATTATTTCCTGTCTTCGCTTAGGATTTACAGCTCCGGTTATGGGATTAGTACAGCGATCACCAAGCAATTCCATTACCTTTCTGATCGTATCCAGGAAAAATGAGAATACTATTACCTTTCTTCCATCCTCCTCAGCTTCTTTAACTAATTCCACAAGTCTTGCTGCTTTAGAGGAATACTTCAGATCATCCACGCTCCAGGATACCCTCCTGGCATCTGCATATTTTCTTGCTAAAACTGCCTCTTCATATATTTCTTCCTCCACTTTTCCCATCGTGCACCATCCTTTGCTCTCAATAAGCTCGGGAAGTTCTGTCAATACATCTTCACGTTTTCTTCTGTAGTATACGGGTGCGATTTCTTTTCTGAACTGAGGTGCAGATGACATAAAAGCGATCCGTCCCGCAATCGATGCGATTCTCGGGTTCAACATATCAATAAGTGTTATCATCTCGTCCACTTTATTTTCCAAAGCAGTACCCGTCATAAACACCAATCTTTCGGCATGCTTGCTTATCTCTACAACGTTGACCGTCCTGCGTGCCGTAGGATTCTTGATATAATGTGCCTCATCGACTACAAGTTCTGAAAAACTGAAATCTTCAGGCAACTTGCAGTATCCAGTAGTTTCATACGTAGTAACCGCAACTCCGCCTGTATTTATCCAACTCTTTAAAGCAGCTTTTCTTCCGTTTCCGTGTATCTTTACGACCGACAGTCTGCTCATTTTTCTGATTTCTCTGCACCAGTTTGCCAGAACACTGGCAGGGCAAACCACCATAAAGTGAGTAGCCCCTGTGTTTTTAAGCGAAACCATCGATGCGATCGCCTGAACAGTTTTACCAAGACCCATTTCATCTCCCAGTAAAACTTTATTCTGGTGCAGAATATATTTAACCCCCCATACCTGGTACCTACGTAATTCACACAACAATCCATCCGGGAAGAAACATTCATCCTGAATCTCACGGGCCAGATCTTCAGGTAAGCCATACTTTAAGTCGTCATTTCCCAGGATTCCGGGATTGACTTCCTCCAGTGTGTTAAAGAAAGGGACCGGATTTTTTTCAAATTCTTGCCATGCAGATTCTACCGAAACAGGTTTCAAATTATGGAACTGCTCGCTTTTATCATTGAAATAAGACGCGAAACCTCCGTTCCGCAGATCATTCAGATATTCGTAAGCAGCTACAGCCTTTTGTTTTTTTGCTTTTGATGAGAAGATCCACTTTAAATTGCTTTGTCCTATCGCCAGATCGGACGAGGCCCTTTGGATATCATCGTAATAATAGTCATGTAGTTTTTCGCAATAATCTGCGATGGGCAGATTATTTCTGTATTCGCAAATTGCTTTTATTAACCTATTGGATTCTATAGTCTTATTATCTGTGCTGATTCGGATCTTTGTCCTTTTCCTTACAGTATATACGTATTCTTTTGCTACACGTTTGATGGTATACGCGGCATCTTCGCTGATTCCGTACACGGAGGAAATCGAATGCACAGAGTCGGAAACAACATCCGCTACAGTATTATAACCTGCGTCACGTAATGCTTTTATTCTTATGCCCTTTTTATCATGATTTATTTCCTCAATAGGCACGTCTTTTAATAATTTATATACTTCTCTCGCTACAATAGTATCTGAAGCATCCTTGATTTCATCGAAAAGAGTCTTCTTTTGTCCAATTATCTTTTCCAGCTCGTTAACGACCCTCTGATGATAATTGATGAGTTCATCTGCTTCAAAAGTACTGAATTGTTTAGGCATACTCTCTCCTTATACTTTCGGTTTCATGTATATGATCCGAATCGTATTAAAAACAAATGCACCTATTTATCCATAGATGCCTTTGTTATGATAATATCACATTATATTGACATTATATCATTTTAGTGTTCGATGTTCAAACGGCATTTCTATGGCTGATTTTAATAATAATACAAGGCAAGTCCCATTTTCTACCCAACGAAAAACCCCTCAGTCATCACGACCGAGGGGTATATTACTCTTGCTTATCTTTATTTATCTCTGTCCGGTAATTTCTCTCTTCCTTTCAGAGGGTCGATGTATTTTCTGGTATCGTCAGCGATTATTTTGCTGAATATTATGAGTGAGAACAGGTTCGGTATGCACATTACTCCGTTGCAGAAGTCTGCAGCATCCCACAGCACCTGCGCTGAAAGTACGCAGCCCAGGAAGGTCATCCCTATGTGGATTATGCGGAAGACTATGAGGGACTTCGAACCGAAGAGATATTCCCAGGATGTCTCGCCATATGTGGCCCAGCCGATGATCGTGGAGAAGCAGAAGAGCACCAGCGAGAATGTGACCACTATATCGCCCAGTCTTCCGAGGGCCAGCTTCCAGGCCATATTGGATATGGCTGCGGTCTCTGTGACTGCGATCTCTCCTCCTGCCACCATGTCGCCTACGCCTGAAACCAGTATTACAAGAGCTGTGAAGGTGCAGATTATGATGGTGTCGAAGAAGACTTCAACTATGCCGTAGAGGCTTTGCTTGGCAGGAACGTCGATATCGGAAGTAACGTGAACGAGAGGTGCTCCGCCGACACCTGCTTCGTTGGAAAAGATGCCTCTGGTAACTCCCTTGGAGATGGCTGTCCTGATGGTTATACCTGTCACTCCGCCCCAGGCCGCCTGGCTTGAGAAAGCGCTCTTGAAGATAAGCGCGATGGCTCCGGGTATGGCGTCAAAATTAAGTACCAAAATGATGATACCGAAGAATACGTATACAACTGCCATGACGGGGGTGAGCACTGAGCAGACGTTACCGATCTTCTTGATGCCTCCTACGATGCAGACTCCGGAGAGAATGCAGATGAGTACGCCCCAGGTCCATCCCGGGATAGCCGGCATGGTGGAATTGAGAACGCTTGCCATGGAACTTGCCTGAACGGCATTACAGGAGATGTATGATACCAGCACGCAGCATACCGCAAAAACTCCTCCGAGGAACTTGGAAAGTATCTTCCACTGTTCACCCATTCCGCGGGTCAGGATGTACATGACACCTCCTCGCCATATTCCCTTATCGTCCTTTTCCCTGAAATGCATGGCGAGCATGATCTCAGAATATTTTGTGGCCATGCCTGTGATGGCAGCTATCCACATCCAAAAAATCGCTCCCGGACCCCCTGATACGAGGGCTGCGGAAACTCCGACGACATTTCCGTTACCGACGCAGGATGAAAGCGCGGTAGCAAGGGCCTGGAAGGGCCTCAGCTGTCCGTCTCCGTTCGCTTTTCTATCCCTTATGTTCTTCACGACCTCTCTTACTGCTGTCCCGAACTTTCTGAACTGGACGCCGCGGGTGACGATGGTCATAAGAAGTCCTGTCCCAAAGAACACCACCAGCATCATGGGTCCGAAAAGGAATCCCGTGCAGGTGTTGAAGAAATTATCGAGGCTTGTTATAAACGTACTCATATTGACCTCCTTGAGAAGTAAAAATAATCAGGCGTTTGAGATCAATTGCCTATTTGCCTACCATTTTAGTAGATTATATCACCATGACTATACGGTTTCAAGATATATTATCTTATCCTTTTGATGCATGTAATAAGTCAGATTAATTATGTGTAAATCACCAAAAAGCCCCTCAGTCATCACGACCGAGGGGCTCGTAATCAGTATTTTATATTTTCCACTCTTTGATCGCTTTTACCAGTCTCAGGTCTATGTCCTTTCTGGTTTCCAGGCACTCAGCAGGGTGTTCTTTGCCCGACTTGAACATGAAGCCTATAAGCGCCCTGGATCCCACCGGAAGCATGAGTTTAAGCATGGACTGAGGGAAGCAGAAATGGGTGCCGTACTTGTAGATCCATGCCTCATGATCTGAATCATTAGGCAGTTCTGTAAGACGGCTTTCCATCCTCCGGATATATTTTGCGGTATCCCAGAGCACGTCATCTTCAGCTCCGATAAATATTATCCTGCCGTGGATCCTCTCAACTTTTATCCTTTCCTCTTCCTGAACGGGATGTCTTCTTTCGGACTCATCGAACATATTCCTGGAGGCGACCTTATCGCCTCTTTCTTTGGCTTCGATTTTCAGCATCTGCCAGTATTCAGGATGGCGGTATGCGTATGGAAGATACGGAAGCGGTTCCCCCTTCCAGGATACTGATGATTCACCGTCTCCAGGTCTCTCATCTGCTCCGTCCTTTCCGTCCCTGTAGAAGCCTTCCATTACAAAGTCTGAAGGCGATATGGCGATCGTCAGGGTGATCTCCGGGTAGTATGAAGCTGCGACCAACGCCAGCATCCCCGTGGTGGATGCGCCGACGATACCTATCTTCCCGCATCCCTGCTCCTTCATGTAATTTATGGCAAGTCCGAACCTTTCCAGCGGGTAGTTGTGGTGGCCGTAGTCTTTTTTGTCCGGTGACATGGCCATGACATGAAGACCCTGCCTGTGAAGCCACTTAGCTCCGCAGCGTGCCATATAGTCCTCGGAGCTGTCTCCCAGCATCACGATGATGCCGGAGTCTGATCCATTTGGGTTCGGATACCAGGCTCCGTTAAAGCCGTCTTTATCTATTCTGAATATATGCTTAGTGAGTGACATGGTTGGTTCCTCTTTAGTTGTTGGTGTCATTGTTTCTTGTAGTTAGCCTCTGCTAACATGATATCATAAGGTTTGCTGACTTTCAAGTTGAAGACAGATTCTAATATTAAACTGAATCTTCTGAATATTGCTGTTTTGATTGACATTGTAAACCATTTACATTACAATTGCTTTGAAAGGAGATGATTAACATGGTAGCGATCACTACAGTACCTACTCAGATCCGCATCGATTCCAAGGTTAAAGAACAGGCCAGCGCCCTCTTTGCTGACCTGGGGCTGGATATGTCCGGTGCGGTAAACATTTTTTTGCGCCAGTGCATTCTCCGAGGAGGCCTTCCATTTAGTGTTGAACTTCCGCACTACAGCGAAGAAGTTCTTGCTGCGATGGCAGAGGCCAAATCGATATCCCGCGATCCTGACGTCAAGGGATATGACAATCTTGAAGATCTAAAGGCAGCACTGGAAGAATGAATTACAAAGTCAAATTCACCACAGTTTTTAAAAAGGGGTATAAAAGAATGAAAAAACGTGGTGCAGACATGACTTTACTTGATAATGTTATCGAGACTTTACGTCAGGGGGAAAGTCTTGACAACAAATATCACGACCACGAGCTCCAAGGTATATATTCCGGATTCCGTGAGTGTCACATTAAACCCGACTGGTTGCTCATTTATCTAATTGAAGACGACATAGTGACGTTAACTTGCGTTGATACCGGAACTCATTCAGATTTATTCAAAAGTTAAGTACGAAAACCCCTCAGTCATCACGACTGAGGGGTATGCTTTCTTACTACAGTTCTCCCTTTTTCTTAAGATACATCATGAATATGAGGCACATGGCGATTTGTACCACCGTGGAGCAGGGTGTCGCCAGCCCTATCTTAAAGAGTGAAACCGGTATGATCCTGCTCATCATAAAGGAAACAGGGACTCTCACCCCGAAGGCTCCGATTATCCCCTGGGCCATTACAAACCTGGTCTTGCCCAGGCCGTTGAAGAATCCCAGAAGGCAGAACAGGAATGCTGTAAGCAGGCAGTCTATGGCGTATGATTTCAGATAATCGAATCCTGGAAGCACCACTTCCCTGTCCTTCGAGAAGATGGAAGCCAGAAGGTCTCCATGGAAGAAGGTCACATAGAACATGGTGACTCCTGCTATGAATGAAAGCAAAATACCGTATCTCAGCGCCCTGATCGCTCTGTCATATTTGTTCGCTCCTGCGTTTTGGGCCACAAAGGATGACATAGACTGCATGAAGGATGAAGGCACCAGCATGATGAAGGCACAGACTTTTTCAGCGACGCCGACTCCCGCAGATGGCATCAGTCCCAGCGAGTTCACGATGGCCTGGATTATGAGAAATGACAGGCCTACCAGCAGATCCTGAAGGGCTATAGGAAGCCCAAGCTTAGTAACCTTACGATAGACGTCTCTGTTTATACGTATGTCTTCTCGCCTGATGGTGAACGGGGGTTTTTTGATTCTGATTATAACCAGTGAAAGTATCACGCTCAAGGCCTGAGCCAGGACGGTTGCAAGAGCTGCACCCTTCGCTCCCATCCCGAATACAGCGACGAACAGGAGGTCCCCCAGAATATTCGATACGCAGGCAATTATAACGGAGATAAGCGGAGTGAAAGAATCGCCCAGCCCTCTGAAGATGCTTCCTATAAGGTTATATGCCACGATAACTATGGTCCCTGCTCCGCATATCCTGATGTATGCTGAAGTGTCATAAAAAGCCTCAGCAGGTGCGTGCATAAGAGACGCGAGTCCTTCAGCTCCGAATATGGTAAGGCCTGTTATGACGAGCCCCATGATACCGAAAAGAGTCATGCTTCCTCCGATGGTCTCGCCTGCTTTATTGTGTCTGCCTTCCCCTATCTGCCTCGCCAGGATTATGGTGGTTCCCATGGAAAAGCTTATGACTATCTGAGTCAGAGTCAGCATTATCCCTGAACCCGTGGCGACTGCTGACACATCCACAGAACTAGCAAACTGTCCTACGATCAGAAGGTCCACTGCTCCGTATGTCGCCTGAAGAAAAAGCGCGCCCAGAACGGGAAGCGCGAAGCGGATCAGCGGCCCCAGGATCTTTCCCTCTGTGAAATTTGTCGGCTGTAATTCTTTTGACATATAAATCCCTCAAAAAAACCGGATAAGAAGCAGGTATCTCAACCCGCCATCTTATCCGGTCAATTGAATCATCTTCGTTCAATTCACCCTCCGATGAACAAATCCGATTATACTTCAGAACTTATGAAAAGTCAACACAGCGGCGTTTTCGCAACAGCCTCATATGCCCAGATCCATGCTGATCTGGCCGGCGTCCTGCTCCCGCATGAGGTATCGGGGTTCTCTTCTGAACAAGTCGTCCATGAAGCTTGTGTCCCGGATCCAGGTGCCGACTTCGAAACCGCTCATAGTCACCGGCATCCTTGGATGCACAGGTATCATCGGTCCGGCGGCTTCGCGGGTCAGGACAGTGAACTTCTTAATGCCGTCTTCGATACGGTAGATCCCTGCAAGCCAAAGCAACTCATCGTCAGTTCTGAAAAACTTATACCTTGCCTTGTGCTCGTCCCACTCGTAGAACCCGCTGGCGGGAATAGCGCATCTCCTGGTCAGGGCACTATCCCTGAAGGTCGGTTTCTCGGTAATGCTTTCCGATCTGGCGTTCGCCAGAAGGCCCTTGGACAAGGGGTTTGAGAAGCCCCAGCCCATGCTTTCGGCGTTCAGCACGCCCTGCCTTCCGGAGGCCGAGATCACTAAAGCTTTCTCCGATGGGAACACGTCCCTGGGCTCGCTCAAAGCCGCAAGCCCTTCTGCAGGTACCAGGATCCCCTTATCCGTTATCTCTTTCTTTACTCTTTTCTTAAAAAACAGGTCTATATAGAATCTGTAACACATGGCAGTACCTTCCGCTCAAAGTTGGTATTAAATTATTATTGCTTCGAAAATTCTATCTTGAGCTTCATACCCATGCCTGCAGCCAAACGTTGAAGCGTCCTTAGAGATGGATTTGCATTACCGTTCTCAAGTTTGCTGATATCACCCTGCGCTATACCGGTTCTTTCTGAAAGTTCCTTCTGCGTCAGTCCGGATGTAGTCCTCGCATCAATGATTGCCTGAATTATGGCATGTTCAGGCTGAAGAGCCTCATATTCTTTTCTGAATTCAGGATCTTTTAACTGCTCCTGAAGAAAATCATCGAATTTATTACTCATTTTCAGGCTCCTTTCTGATTAAATAATATAGGATATATTCTATATTGTCAATCAGCGTTTTGTTTTATCATCATTCATTTTTGTGATCAGCATTACACGACCTGCTCCACTACATCCTTTCTGAACCTTTCTGCTACTTCGAGCATGTCCTTCGGGAGTCTTTTTTTGCATTCTGTGATCAGCTCTTCAGGCACTCCGTAGAAGGCCTCGGCCATGCCGCCTGCTATGCAGGTCAAAGTATCGCAGTCTCCTCCGAGGGACACCGCTGTCCTGATCACGTCCTCGAAGTCTTCGCCTTCCAGGAAGGCGGTGATGGCTTCGGGCACGGTCTCCTGGCAGCTCTCCACGTGGTGGTAGCCGGGTCTTATCTCGTCGCAGGTCCTGGTGAGGTCGTAGCCGAAGATCTGGATGATCATCATCTTTATCGTATCCTTGCTGCATGCCCTGCGGGCCATGAACATGGCCGCTGCGGTGGCCTGGGCGCCTTTGATCCCCTCGGGATGGTTGTGTGTCACCTCTGCGGTGAGTTTGGCGAGCTTCATTGTATCTGCTACGCTTTTCATCATCCAGCCGGCGGGGGATACTCTCATGGCTGAGCCGTTTCCATAGCTGCCGTATGGCTCTTCATCGTCGCCGAAAAGCCAGCCGATGAACCTTCCGCCATAACCCGCATAGGGATATTTCCTGCCCCAGGTCTTCATGGACTTTACCAGGTATTCTTTTATCTTCCCTTCATTTGCATCTATGTCCTCGAGAAGGCCTTCGTCCTTTGCCTTTAACAGTGCGTCGGCCACGGCAATAGTCATCACCGAATCGTCCGTGAAACCCGTCTCCCCAATGAAGAGCGGAAAGTCTTTTGTTTTGTCCCCCATGTCGAATTCGTAGGGACTTCCTATCATATCTCCAAGTATTGCTCCGTACATACTATCAGCTCCTTTCGTGTTCTTTTTTGATCTTGGTTTAAGTATATACGGTTTGCTGTCCGATTTGGTAGCCTCGGAGGGGACTTGTGGATTTGGGACGCAACATGAGATTTTCATGCTTTGCGTCCCATTCTTTCAAAACTAATTTGGGACGCAACCTGACATTTTCATGCTTTGCGTCCCATTCTTTCAAAACTAATTTGGGACGCAACCTGACATTTTCGAGCTTTGCGTCCCATTTTTTCAAAATTATTTTGGGATACAAGCTGACATTTCCATGCTTTGCGTCCCATTCCTTCAAATATATTATCTCGGATTAAGCAGTACCAGATTGAATCTTTCGACTTCCACCTTTTCCCAGACTCCTTCCAGGATATAAGGCTCGTTCTTCAGGTACTCATCGACGGCTTCTCTGTCGGGAAAGTCCACCACCAGCATGGATCCCTTCATTTTTCCGTCCTCTGTGAGGAGGCCGCCTGCCAGGATCACGTGATCCCCCAGCTTCTGCATGCCCTCCAGATGGCGGGGTCTTACCTCCATCCTCTTATCCAGTTTACCTTCTCCGTCTAATGCTTTGATCATGAATTGCATGGTCATTCTCCTTTCTTCCTCTTCAGTTCATTGTATTTTGCGCTGTTCCCGCGGAACTCGTCAGCGGGGTATTTGGCAGCGTTCTTCTTGTATTTCTCGATGGTGATCTCATCCAGGTTGCAGCCCACTTCATCTGCCATCATCAGCACGTATGAATAGACGTCCGCCAGCTCCTCCAGAAGATGCTCGCGGTCATACTCATTATTCCACTGGAAGCACTCCAAAAGCTCCGCAGCCTCGATGGATATGGACTTCGCCAGGTTCTCCGGTGTGTGGAACTGCTCCCAGTCCCTCTCGCGGTTGAATTCTCTTATTACTTCGATGGCTTTCATAGCGGCCTCCTTTAGTGAATGATGGTTTGATTATATCATGGTCCCGCACGTATTGGCAAACCGGAAGCAAAGAATTATTTTGAACTATTTTTCGAATTGTACTGAAAAGAAAAAATCGATGTGTTATCATGTTATCAGTAAAATATGTCCTTCACACACAACGCGAGTTTTATAACTCGCGTTTTTTATTAGTTATCGCTTGATATATATATAATATAATGATAAAATATATATGAAAAGAATTGATTTTGAATGGGACAATAATAAAAACTTAATAAACAGAAAAAAGCATGGCGTTGACTTTTCTGAAGCGTTAACAGTTTTTTATGACTATCAGGCTATAGTCATTGAAGATCCTGAGCATTCCATCAGTGAGGAACGCTTTACAATCTTAGGCTTCAGCAATACCGGTAATTTACTGGTAGTATGCTATTGCTATCGTAGAAATGACGAAGTTATAAGAATAATATCATCAAGAAAAGCCAGCAAAACAGAATCGCGGCAATATTTTATAATGAACGGAGGATCATAACCATGAGAGATGAATATGATTTTACTAAGGGTGTAAAAAATCCATATATTAAGAAATTGAAGAAGCAAATATCAATAAACATCAGCATTGATGTTCTCGACTACTTCAAGGCCCAGTCCGAAGAATGCGGGATTCCCTACCAGACATTAATAAACCTCTATCTAATGGATTGCGTTGCAAATGAACGTAAGCTCGATCTGAGCTGGAAATAAAAACTGTCCGAATGGACAGTTTTTTATTCCTTTATTTCTTTTCCACCGCTCTCCGCAGCCCCTTTATCCCACAAAAAATCCCCGGCGCGTACCGGGGATCTTTTGAATTATCGGGTTCATCAGCCTGCGAATTCGAATACAGCTACCAGGTCAGTATTCTCATTGACCTCAACTGTGATCGTGGGCTCCTCTGAATAGTCCTCGCCATTCAGAGTCCACTTGGAGAACTTGTAGTTATCTTCTGTTTCCCTTGCTCCTACTGTGTAGGTCGTGGGCTCAGCCATGTTGATGTAGACTGAAGTGCAAGGGATCTCCTCTTCAAATTCGGGTTCGCCCTCACCCTCGCAGTATCCGATCTCGCCGACGCCTTCAGTGTTCACTGTAAATGTAGCGAATACTTCAGGCATTTCCTGAGGTGTCAGGTGATAGGTATCTCCGCCTTCAACTTCGACCATGATGCCGTCCTCACCCTCTTCGGAGATGGTTACGACGAAGGGGTCTCCCTCTTCATACTCTGCGGTAAGATCCCCGTGAAGGGTCTCTCCCTCCTGCTGGATGAACCAGCCGTGAGGCTCTTCATCCACGATAAACGTTACGCTCCAGCCGGGATATTCCTCCATTGTAGATTCCTGGATGTATGCGTTGTTTCCGTTTTCATCCGCAAATAATCCCGTCCTGGTCCATTCGAAATCAGTACTCTGGTCTCCGCCGCCGCTGCTTCCGCCGCAGGCTGAGAAGCTGAGCACCATCACCAGTGCCAATACTAAAACCAATACTTTTTTCATGAATTTCCCTCCATTGAAACATATCAAACCTATTGTCAAAATTATACCAATTTATGCAAAATATTTCAATTACAAAGTTTACCTGTTTTCAGCAGTTCCCCGTATACACGTGCTTAAGTTTCTCCCCTGCAACGTCCGCCAGATGATAGATAAGATCCACGTCGGTAGCCGCCCTGTCCGTCATGTTGAACCTTGGGAAGAACCTCGATATGTGAAGCGGGATATCGGATCCCGTTGTCAGCCCTTCAGCGTCCTTAAGGCCCGCTATCCATTCCGTCATCTCCCTCATCTCATCTTCCGAATCGTTCTCACCAGGAACGATGAGTGTTGTGAGCTCAACGTGGCAGAACTTGACCGCCTCCTCGATAAACTCCATCACCATCCTGCGGTCGCCACCCAGGACGTCGGTGTAATAGCGGTCGGTGAAGCCTTTAAGATCTATGTTCATGGCGTCGATATACGGCTTGAGCTCCTCCAACACTTCGAGGCTCGCAGTGCCGTTCGTCACCAAAACATTTTTAAGCCCCTTTTCGTGCACGAGGCGCGCAGTGTCCCTCACGTACTCCCAGCCGATCAAAGGTTCGTTATACGTGAAAGCCACGCCGATGTTTCCCATGTCTTTGTACCTGAGGGCGATGTCAGCCAGACCCTCGGGCTCCAGATATTCCGCTGCCTTTGCAAGCTGCCTCAGCTTCTCCGGTTTCGAGATATCGTGATTCTGACAGAACGGGCAGTTCAGATTGCAGCCGTAGCTTCCCACGGAAACGATCATGCTTCCGGGATAGAATCTGGCGAGGGGCTTCTTTTCGATCGGATCCAGCGCGATGGACGTTATCCTACCGTAATTTGCGCACACCACCTGCCCTCCGATGCACTTCCGGGCTCCGCAGTAACCGAGGCCGCCTTCCTTTATGTCACAATGTCTGAAACAAACTTTGCAGATCGCCATGCTCTCACCTACCTGTGCCTGATGACTTCGAATCTCTGGAGCTTCACGTCCTCGTCGGGCCTGATGCCGGCCTTCTTCTTAGCGATCTCCACCTGCTGCTCAGCCGTATCTACGCCCTCCAGGTCCGGAAGGAGCAGCCCGCGGCGGTAGCCTTTGGACACGATCACCCCGTATCTCTTCGGGTCAAGCTGGTCCACGGAGTAGATGTACTCGGGTTCGCCCAGCACGTCCACGTTTATCTCCAGATATTTGAGCTCTTTCTCGGTGATCGCCGGGAATCTGGGATCCTCCGTTGATGCGCTCACCGCATTGTTTATAATCTCTTCAGCCAGGCTGTCACGGGTGGCCTCAATGGTCCCGATGCAGCCCCTGAGGCGTCCTTCCTTATGTATGGACACGAAAGCTCCTGCCCGGGTCTCGGTCAAAGCCGCCGGCAGATCCTCCGGCACCGCCATCCTGCGGCCCGTCTTTATATATGTCTCAAGCGACCGCCTTGCGAGGCTCACATACTCGTCCTCGCCCTCTCTCAGTTCAGCCGCCTTCTTCTCTTCCTGCGCAAAATACTCATCCAGGAACTTCCTGCTCTCATCGGGATCCCCGGGATAGAACGAACCTATGCCGTAGCCTACCCCAGTTACATCCTGATGCGAATAGGTCTCCGCCTTAACGGCTCTTCCGTCCATGGCACCCGCCATAATGACGAAGGACCTGTGGCCGCATTCAGCCGCTCTGTCGCAGAAGCCTTCTCCGAAATCCAGAAGCTCTCCGAAAGCCCCTCTTCCCATGACGTCCATGATGCGGCTGTCGTACTCCGGGCCCTCAGGCGCATAGCCGTATGGACCGTAATCCTGAAGCTTGTGTGAGAGGTCTCCGCTGGCAACTATCACCACACGGCGTCCTGTCTGCTCCACCGCTTTCGCGATCATCTGGCCGAACTTATAGTGGTCAGTCAGAGGCAGACCTGACAGGCCGATCCTCACGAGCCTGAAGTCCCTGTACTTTTTCTCTATGAAGTACAGCGGCACCATGGTCCCGTGGTCCAGGCTCCTGTCACGCTCTCCCATGGTCCCAGCGGGGAAATCGTTCTCGTAGGCAAGGTCGCAGATGGCCTCCACAAGGTCCGTATCGTACTCCTCGCGGAATCTCACCTCCGGAGCCCCGAAATTCATGAAAGATCCCTTCGCATTGTCTTTTGGCGATATATGAAAATAGTCCGCGTACATTATGCTGTGAGGGCTGGTTATGATGATGGTCTCGGGCTTAAGCTCCGCGATCTCATCCGCCACCCTCTCATAAGCCTTTGTGGTCTCCGCGATCTCTTCCTCGCCGCCCCGGCCCACTGCCGGAACGATCAGAGGCGGATGCGGCACCATGAATCCTGCAAGTATCGGCATGATGACCTCCTTTCGGTTCTTTATATATTATATCACAAAAAATACTTGCGAGTTTTACAGTACGGAAATATACTTAAATATGTGGGAATGAAAAAATCTTTTGTTTCAATATATAACAGGAGGAAAATATGGCAGAAACATTAAGCGTACTTAAATCAAGAAGAAGCGTCAGAGCTTACAAGCCTGAGCTCATCGAAGAAGAAAAACTCAACGCTATCATCGAAGCAGGCACCTACGCCGCAACAGGCATGGGCAAACAGTCACCCATCATCATCGCAGTTACCGATAAGGAAGTGAGAGACGAGCTTTCCAAGATAAACGCAAAGATCATGGGCGTGGATTTTGATCCCTTCTACGGAGCTCCCGAAGTTCTGGTAGTTCTTGCAAACAAGGAAGAACCCACATACGTTTACGACGGATCCCTGGTAATGGGAAACCTTATGAACGCTGCAGCCGATCTCGGCGTAGCAAGCTGCTGGGTACACAGAGCAAAGGAGACCTTCGAGACAGATTACGGCAAGGATCTTCTCGCCAAGCTGGGTATCGAAGGCGACTACGAAGGTATCGGAAACCTCATCCTGGGATATGCGGCAGCAGAAGTTTCTGAAGCAGCACCCAGAAAAGAGAACTACGTTTACAGAGTTTGATTTAATATATATGAAAGATCCCCGGGGTCAGTCCCCGGGGATCTTTATTTTTCTTATCCAAACAGCGGCTTGTATGTGATCTCCGCTTTGGATCTCTTTATGTCAGATGCGATCAGATATGCTCCCGCTGTATCCATGCATGTCAGCACTGGGATGCCTCTTTCTATCGCCTGACGTCTTATGGCAAACATGCCTTTCTCAACGTTGTTGGATACCTGGGGCACGTTGATCACCAGGTCTATTCCGTTACCGATCATCTCGGATACCTTGGAGAGCTTGATGCCCTGACAGGCTATTCCCCTGTCCTTCAGATAGAGGGCTGTTCCCAGAGATCCGTAGAGTTTGAAGCCCTTAAGCGTATACTTCTTCAGGATCTCCGCAGACTCCCTCGTCTTGTCGTGGTCTCTTAAGGATACGTAGACTCCGCCTTCTGTGATTATGGGTATGCCCGCTCCCTTGAAGCCCTTATAGATCGCAGCACCCGGATCCTTATCCATTCCCAGGGCTTCTCCCGTGGATCTCATCTCGGGGCCGACAGCGACTTCCATCTCGGGAAGCTTGGCTCCGGAGAATACGGGGACCTTCACAGCGTAGACGTCGGATTTTTTGTAAAGGCCTGTGCCGTAAGGCATGTCTTTAAGTTTTTTGCCGAGCATGACTTCCGTTGCCACCTGTACCATGGGGATTCCGGTGGATTTGCTCAGGATAGGAACGGTACGGGACGCTCTCGGGTTGACCTCGATTATGTATACGTTCTTTCCGTCATAGACGTACTGCACGTTAACTAAGCCGACGATATTCAGGGCCTTTACGATCTTTCTCAGGTAATCGATGGCCTTGTCCAGGGCACCTCTGTCCATGAAGTCCGCAGGGTAGACGGATATGCTGTCTCCCGAGTGGATTCCGGTACGTTCGATATGCTCCATGATTCCCGGGATCAGGACGTCGTCCCCGTCACCTATCGCGTCGATCTCAAATTCAGTTCCTTCTATATATTTATCCACGAGGACCGGATGCTCCTCTGAAAGGGATACCGCTTCCGTCAGATAGAGTTTGAGTTCCTCTTCATTGTAAACGACCTGCATGGCACGTCCGCCTATTACGAAGGAAGGTCTCACGATCACGGGGAAGCCCAGTTCCTCACCTATTCCCTTAGCCTGCTCCATCGTGTGGATCGACGTGCCGTTCGGCTGAGGAACGTTTATGCTCTTAAGAAGCTCCGAGAACTTCTCCCTGTCTTCCGCCATCTCGATGGACTTGTTGGAAGTTCCCAGGATCCTGATACCTCTCTCCGACAGACCTTCTGCGAGGTTAAGCGCTGTCTGGCCTCCGAACTGAAGGATCACGCCTTCGGGGCGTTCTTTCTTTATTACGTTCATAACGTCATCTATGTGGAGAGCCTCAAAATACAGTTTGTCCGAAGTATCGAAGTCGGTGCTGACGGTCTCAGGGTTGTTGTTAATCATGATCGACTCATAACCCATCTCCTTGAGAGCCCAGACGCCCTTTACACAGCAGTAGTCGAACTCGATACCCTGACCGATCCTGATGGGGCCCGAACCCACGACGAGGATCTTTTTGCTGTCCGAAGGCGAAGACTCATCCTCTTCGCCCATGCAGGAATAGTAGTAGGGGCTGAGCACCTCGTCACCGACCTTGCAGCCGTCAACTATCTTGTATACCGGGAAGATATTGTTATATTCCCTTATGTCCTTAAGAGCCGCTCCGGAGATGCCGGATATATCGATTATCTCCTTATCGGTGAAGCCCATGGTCTCTGCTTCCTTGATGAGGTCCACAGACACGTCCTCGTAAGCCAGGCGCTCTTCCATGTGTATCAGGTTATATATCTTGCCCACGAACCATTCGTCTATCCCGGAGGCACTGCTGATCTCCTCAACGGTGGCTTCCTTTCTTCTCATGAGTTCTGCTATGGCAAAGATCCTTTCATCGTCGCAGACGGCGAGTTTCTCCATGAGTTCCGCCTTATCCATGGCGCTCACAGCCTCGTCGTGCAGACCGTCGCACTTGATCTCAAGGGAGGTCACAGCCTTAAGGAGCGCGCTCTCAAAGGAATTGGAGATGGCCATTACTTCTCCCGTCGCCTTCATCTGGGTACCTAAAGTCTTGTCCGCAGTCTTGAACTTGTCGAAGGCCCATCTCGGGTATTTCAGAACAACGTAGTCCACCTGAGGTTCCTTTGAGGGATCCTTGATGCCTACGGTGCCGTCCTTAAGGTCTTCCAGGGTATATCCAAGAGCGATCTTGGCAGCTACACGGGCTATGGGATAGCCGGTGGCCTTGGATGCGAGAGCTGACGATCTGGAGACACGGGGGTTGACTTCAATTACTACGTATTCGCCGGTTGCGGAGTTAAGTCCGAACTGGACGTTGCAGCCTCCCTCTATATGAAGAGCTCTTACTATATCCTTTGCTGCCTGTATGAGCATGTCATCGTGCTTCTTGGAAAGGGTCATGATGGGAGCGACCACTATGCTGTCACCAGTGTGGACGCCGACGGGGTCAACGTTTTCCATGCCGCAGACGATTATCGTCTTATCCGAACTGTCACGCATGACTTCATATTCGATCTCCTTCCAGCCTGCTACAGATTTCTCTATCAGTACCTGGTGGATGATGCTGGCGTTCAGTCCCCTGGTCACGGCTTCCGCGAAGTGTTCCTCTTCGGTGACGAAGCCTCCGCCGGTCCCTCCCAGAGTAAATGCCGGTCTTATTACCAAGGGAAGCCCTATCTCTTTCATGAAGGCCTCAGCGTCCTCTAAATTATCGGCTATGGTCGAAGGCGGCACGGGCTGTCCGATCTCTTTCATGAGGTCCTTGAACTGCTCGCGGTCCTCTGCCTTTTCTATGGCGTACTTGTTTATGCCGTAAAGACTGATCCCCAGTTCCTCAAGCACTCCTGCCTCATCCAGTTCCAGCGCCAGGTTCAGTCCTGTCTGGCCGCCGAAGCCTGCCAGCATCCCGTCAGGTCTCTCCTTTTCCAGGATGGCTTTCACCGTATCAAAGTCAAGGGGCTCGATATATACCTTGTCAGCTATCCCTTCGTCTGTCATTACTGTCGCGGGGTTGCTGTTTATCAGTACAGTCTCGATGCCCTCTTCCTTAAGCGCCTTCAGGCACTGGGTGCCTGCATAGTCAAATTCTGCTGCCTGCCCTATGATGATAGGGCCTGATCCGATAATAACGAGTTTTTTGATGTCCTTCATATTGCGTCTCCTTTTTGGGTTTTTTGCATTATACATCTATATGAATACGTATGCAAGTAAAAATTTGTATTTTTATTGCTTTTTTATAAATTATTTTCGATAATCTCTAATTTTTTGTATTGACTTCACATATTTATGCGTATATAATGGATTCATTATTCGAGAAATTGTATAAATACACGGAGGTAAACTTATATGGCTACACAAAAGATCGTCCTGGCATATTCCGGCGGCCTGGACACATCCATCATTCTCACATGGCTTAAAGAAAACTACGACTGCGAAGTGATCGCTGCATGCTGCAACGCGGGACAGAAAGAAGACTTCGAAGAGATAGAACAGAAGGCTTACAATACCGGCGCAAGCAAGGCTTACATCGTCGACATCAAAAAAGAATTCGTGGAGGATTACATCTGGCCCACCCTTAAGGCAGGCGCCATCTATGAAGACGCTTATCTTCTCGGCACATCCATGGCGAGACCCCTCATGGCCAAGAAGCTTGTAGAGATCGCTCAGTCAGAAGGCGCGCACATCATCTGTCACGGCTGCACCGGCAAAGGAAACGATCAGGTACGTTTCGAGACCACCATCAAGGCTCTCGACCCTTCCATCAAGATCATAGCCCCCTGGAGAATATGGGATTTTCAGTCAAGAGAGGACCTCATTGAATACGCGAAGGCTCACGATATCCCCATCCACCAGTCCATCGAAAACATCTACTCCAGAGATGAGAATATCTGGCACATCAGCCACGAGGGCGGGAACCTTGAGAACCCCTGGAATGAGCATCTGAGCGACATACACGTTCTGAGCTGTGAGCCGGAAGACGCTCCGGACGCAGTTGAATACGTGGACATCGACTTTGAGCAGGGCGTGCCCGTCGGTCTCAACGGAGAAAAGATGGATGCGGTCTCCCTTCTCGAAAAGCTCAACGAGCTTGGCTCCAAGAACGGTATCGGAACCATAGACATCATAGAGAACCGTCTGGTAGGCATGAAGTCCAGAGGAGTTTATGAGACCCCCGGCGGCACCATACTCTTTGCGGCTCACAAGGCTCTCGAGAGACTGATCCTCGACAGGGACACCATGCACTATAAATCGATAGTAGCCGAGAAGTTCTCCCAGCTCATATATGACGGCCTCTGGTTCACACCCGTCCGTGAAGCCATCTCAGCTTTCGTCGACGTGACCCAGAAGAACGTAACGGGAACTGTTAAGATGAAGTTATACAAAGGAAACGCCACGCCTGCGGCATCCAAATCCGACTATTCACTCTACTCCGAAGAGTTCGCCACCTTCAGCGCTGACGAAGTATACAACCAGAGCGACGCGGAGGGCTTCATCAACCTCTTCTCCCTTCCTCTTAAGATCAGAGCGATCCAGAAGGAACAGCTGGAGGGCGGCTCCAAGCACAAGGACACCCTTGAGCGCAAAGTATACAAGGCCATCGAATTCATCGAATAACGGACGCCATTACGTGAAGGCACGTTTCTCCTTAAATAAAATAAAGCAATACAAAAACCGCCTGAGCGATCAGGCGGTTTTCGTATGTTCCATATCTTATTTATGCGAAGGTGATGACTGTGCCGGTCTTGCCGTTAAGTGCGTCGATAGCCTTGTCAAGAGAGGTGATGATAGCCTTCTTGTTAGGATAAGCTCTTACGAACTTCATAGCTGCCTGTACCTTAGGGAGCATGGAGCCGGGAGCAAACTGTCCTTCGTCGCAGTACTGAGCTGCTTCCTTGAGGCTCAGGTGAGCCAGATCCTGCTGGTCGGGCTTGTTGAAGTTGATAGCGACCTTCTCTACCTCGGTGAGGATCATGAGAACGTCAGCGTCAACCTGCTCTGCCAGGAGCTCTGCTGCGAAGTCCTTATCGATTACTGCTGCAACTCCTTCAAGAGAGCCGTCCCACTTTTCGATGACGGGGATTCCGCCGCCTCCGCAGGTGATCACGATGGTGGAGTCCCAAAGCTGCTTGACCGCATCGATCTCAACGATCTTTCTGGGGATGGGGGAAGCAACTACTCTTCTCCAGCCTCTTCCTGCGTCTTCCTTCATGGTGTAGCCCTTTTCCTTCTGAAGAGCCTTGGCTTCTTCTTCTGTATAGAAAGGTCCGATGGGCTTGGTGGGATTCTTGAAGCCGGGATCGTCCGGTTCAACTACCATCTGTGTAGCAACTGTAACTACAGGAATGTTTTTGTTTCTCTTGTTTAATGCATACTTGAGAGCCTGCTGAAGGTGATATCCGATATATCCCTGGGACATAGCTCCGCAAACGTCGAAAGGCATTGGGGGAGTAACGTCCTTTGCAGTCTCGGAAGCGAGGAGGATACGTCCTACCTGAGGTCCGTTTCCGTGTACAACGGCTACTTCATATCCCATATCGCTGATGTCTGCGATCCTTTCGCAGGTGTTTCTCACTACCTTGAGCTGAGCTTCTGCAGTGGGTTCTGACTTGCCGGACTGAAGTGCGTTTCCGCCGAGTGCGACTACGATTTTATCTGCCATTTTATCCTCCTGAAATTATCTGCCGATGGTAGCAACCATAACAGCTTTGATGGTATGCATTCTGTTCTCAGCTTCGTCGAATACAACGGAGTGTCTTGAAAGGAATACTTCGTCGGTGACTTCGCGGATGTCATATCCGAGTTCCTTCTGCTCTGCAGCCATTGTGGTATCGAAATCGTGGAATGAAGGCAGGCAGTGCATGAAGATAACGTCATCGTTCTCTGTCTTGTCGAGCATTTCCTTGGTTACCTTGAAAGGTGTGAGCATTCTTACTCTCTCAGGGATCTGATCCTCTTCACCCATGGAAGCCCAGATGTCTGTGTAGAGAACGTCTGCTCCCTTGAGGCAAGCTTCGTCGGAGGAAACTTCGATGCAAGCTCCTGTGTACTCAGCAACTTCTCTTGCTCTTCTCAGAACGTCAGCGTCGATCTGATCAGCGAGTTCCTGAGGACCGTAAGCTACGAAGTGCATACCCATCTTAGCGCAGCCATACATCCATGCATAAGCCATGTTGTTTCTAACGTCTCCGCAGAATACTACCTTCACCTTGTTGAGCGGCTTGGCAACGTGCTCTTCGATGGTGAGAAGGTCAGCAAGGATCTGTGTAGGGTGGTCAACGTCAGTTAATCCGTTCCAAACGGGTACGCCTGCGTTTGCTGCGAGCTCTTCAACTACGGACTGCTTGAATCCTCTGTATTCGATTCCGTCATAGAATCTTCCGAGAACCTTAGCTGTGTCAGCGATGGTCTCTTTCTTGCCCATCTGGGATGACTTGGAGTCAAGGAAAGTTACGTGAGCGCCTTCATCGAGTGCTGCAACTTCGAATGCGCATCTTGTTCTGGTGGATGTCTTTTCGAAAAGAAGAACTACGTTCTTGCCCTTAAGTGTATCACCTATGAGTCCTGCTCTCTTCTTGGCCTTGAGGTCATGAGCGAGGTCGAGCATGTAGCGGATCTCAGCGGGTGTGAAGTCCATGAGTGTTAAGAAATGTCTGCCTTTAAGATTAACTGCCATTTTGTTTCTCCTTTTTTATTAAAAATATTTCGTAAAATTTTAAGTATTAACTGTTTGCTGCATGTTAATTGTACTACATATGATACAAATAGTAAGTACCAGGCTTACCTAAAAATCATGTGCCAGTTGGCAGGCCTGTTTATTTATTCGTTAACTCCCTGATCATCTCAGTGAAGATCCTCATACCCTCTTCGAGTTTGTCCTTTCTTTCAAAGGAATAGCAGATCCTTACCCGGTCCCTTCCCCCGTTCTTGAATGGATAGAAGATATATCCGGGAATGAGCAAAAGATCCCTGCCGTAGGCCTCTTTCACGAATTCTTTGCAGTCCAGGCCTTCCGGAAGTCTGCACCACACGTACACTCCGCCTCTCGGCTTCTCATAGCTGATGCCGCAGTCCTTCACGCTGTCCAGGTATCTGCATACCAGATCACGCTTCTCGGCGTAATTCTTTCTGAATACCTCGATATTCCTGTAATAGGTGCCGTCCTCCAGGTATTTAGCCATGAGTTTCTGGGTCATCCAGTCAGTGGCCACGAATCGCACCGAGACGATGTAACTGAGGCTCCGGATGACTTCCTTGTCCGCAACTATGAAGGCAAGCGAAAGCCCCGGTGCAAAGGTCAGCGAGAAGGAATAGATGTATATAACGTTGTTCATCCTGTCCAGCGCCTTGATGGGAGTGATGCCGTTTCCCTCATATACGAGTTCCGATGCTGCGTCGATCTCAACCACCGGTATCCTCAGCCTGTTGGAAAGTTCTATGATCTCTTTTCTTCCTTCATTGTCTATGCAGGTGGCCGTGGGGTCGTGGAAACTGGAGTCGATGAACACGGCCTTCGGTCTCACGGTCTCCATGAGATGTCCGAGAGCCCTGATATCCATGCCTCCATCGTTTACAGGCACTGTATAGATCTTGGCTTCCGAAAGCATAAGGGTCCTGTAGGTATCCGGAGACACGGGCTCCGGAAGTATTACGGCGTCCCCTGCGCTTATCAGGAGGTTAGCTATGAAGTCGATAGCCTGGTTGGTCTCGGTGACCACCTGGATCTCTCCCGTGGATGCCTTGATGCCCTTGGTGCTCAGGAAAGACGCTATCTGCTGCCTCAGGTTCTCGTCGCCCTTATACGGACTGTAAAAATACTGGGTCTTTCCTTCGTAAGCTATTATTTCCGCAATATCATCGGCTATTACCGATTTACGGTAGACAGAGGGCATGGAGAACCCGCTGGAAAGAGCGTACTTGCTGTCATCGCTGTAGCGCTGGAAGAGATTGTCGTATGCTTTCTCGCGGTCCAGGAACTCGTCCTTTATCTCATAGGTCCAGTTCACCTGCTTGGGATAGCTGGATACGCGCTTGACTGAGGCCTCTCCGAGGGATGCGACCTTCGATGATGCCGCGCGCTCCTGATCCTTTCCGAAGGAAACCATGTAGCCGATTCCCTGCTTCGATTCCACGAAGCCTTCGGCCTTGAGCTCGTTATATACCTTTATTATAGTGTTCCTGTGGACGCCGAGTATCTTTGCGAGAGCCCTCTCCGAGGGAAGCGTTGCTCCGTTCTTGATGTCGCCTCTCTTTATCTCAGCCTTCAGCTGGCTCACGATCTGCAGGTATACGGGGGTTTTGGATTTTTTGTCGATATTGATGTTCATGACCTGATTATACCACCTCGTATGCCAGTTTCAAAGAATTTTCGTGTGCCAATCCCCGGATCTGCCGATAAAAAAACTGCTGCAAAAAACTTGCAGCAGTTTCATTCAATTAAAGATCGTCTCTGTTAACAGGGCAGGACATACATCTCGGGCCGCCTCTTCCTCTTGAAAGTTCGGCTGAAGGAACTGAAAGAACCTTGATGCCGGCCTTGTCGAGGAGCTCGTTGGTAACGTAGTTTCTCTCATATGTAACTACCGTTCCGGGAGCGATGCAGAGCGTGTTGGATCCGTCGTTCCACTGTTCACGCTGAGCAGCGAGGAGGTCTCCGCCGCCGCATCTGATGAGCTGAACTGCAGGAACGCCGAGTTCGAGAGCCAGGATCTTGTGAAGTTCGTCCTTGAGAGCCTTGAACTGAAGCTCACCGTTCTTGTCGAGAGTCATCTCATAAACGCCGAGAGGTCCTTCGATCTCCGGATGGATGGTGAACTTGTCGTAGTCGATCATGGTGAATACGGTATCAAGATGCATGAATGCTCTTGACTTCGGGATGTCGAATGCAAGCACCTTCTTGAAATCGGAATTCATGAGAAGGTTTCTCGCGAAGTTCTCGCATCCTGAAATTGTGGTTCTCTGTGAGAGACCTACAGCTACCATATCCTTGGAAAGAACCAGGACGTCTCCTCCTTCGATGGAGAAGTTGTCGTCAAGGTCATACCACTGCTGGTCGCCTTCCTTAGCGAAATCTCTGGAATACTTGTAGATGTACTTGAGGATGAGGGACTCTCTTCTTCTCGCATCCGTATGCATGTGATGGATGTTTATACCCTCGCCGACACAGGCACCCGGGTCACGGGTGAAATACAGGTTGGGCATAGGATCGGATACGAAGGGATAATCGTCCTTTACCAGGTCCATAAGGGAAGTAGCGTCTTTCATGGCAACTTCTTCTCTCTTGATACCTGCGATGACCTTTCTTACCATCTCTTCAGGAGGCATCTCGAGGAGGAACTGGGTCATAGCCAGTCTCAGTCCCTTGGAGTTGATCTTGGAGAGATTGAGGAAGTCATTTACGAACTGGATCTGGATAGCGGGGTCAGACATTGCCTTGCCTGCTTCCTCTACGTAATATACTACTTCGACGCCGTTGGCTCTTAACGTATTGGCAAACTTATCGTGCTCTTCCTGAGCTATCTTAAGATAAGGGATGTCGTCGAAAAGAAGCCTTTCGATAGTCGAAGGTGTAAGCGCTTCAAGTTCTTCGCCGGGGCGGTGAAGTAAAACTTTATTCAGCTTACCGATCTCAGAAAAATTATGAATACCTTTTGCCATAACTTTTCTCCTTTCAACATAATAAATAAAGCTTTATCGATTCCGTTTACAATTACATTATATGTGATAAAAAGATTGTTAACAACCCATTAAATATATTCTTTTGTGTCGATTATTATACATTGTATGTATATACGTGCAGTGTATATTCCTTTTGCAAAAAAATCAAAAGCCCTGATATATCAAGGCTTCTGTCCATGGAACTGATAATAACAGACTTCCATTCTTCCATTGTATAATTTTCTTCTCCTGTCCGCAGGCCTTCCAAAGACCTTTTCTTCGATGGTCTTGTCGGAGGTCAAAGCGAACAGCGACCAGGTAGGATTCGCACCGAAAAATTCCTTCCAGGAATCGTAGATGTGGTCGATGGCCTCCCTGTCTCCTATCCTCTCGCCGTAGGGCGGGTTGGATATCATGACGCCGGAAAGCGCTTTGGTCTTAAGTGTGCTCACATCAGCTGTGCTGAATCTGATGAGATCGGCTACTCCGGCCTCTTCAGCGTTCTCCTTTGCGATCTTTATGGCAGCGGGATCGATGTCGGAGCCGTAGATCTTAAGGTTCACGTCGTTTCTTATCTCCTTGAACGCGTTGGCCCTCTCCTGCTTCCAGAGTTCCTTCGGAACTGCATCCCACTCTTCAGACGCAAAAGATCTTGATATCCCGGGAGCGATGTTCTTTGCGATCATGGCGGCTTCGATGGGAATGGTGCCGGACCCGCAGCAGGGGTCAACCAGGATCCTGTCCGGATTCCAGAAACTTAAGCTTACCATGGCGGCTGCCATGGTCTCCTTGAGGGGAGCCTTACCGATAAGGCGCCTGTAACCACGCTTGTTCAGGCCGGGACCCGTGGTATCCAGGGTGACTGTCGCCATATCCTTATGGATGGATATCCTTATATCGAAGGAAGCGCCGGTCTTAGGGAAGCGATCGATTGGATAGAACTCCCTGAGCCTGTCGATGAGGGCTCTCTCGCCAACCTTCTGGATGGCGGGAACAGAGCTCAGCTTGGACTTTACGGATACCGCGTTCACCACAAAGTTACCCTCCATGGGGATCCACTGCTCCCAGGGAAGGCCCTTCACGTTCTGGAAGATGTCCTCGAATTCAAGGGCCTTGAATTCCGCCATCTTTATCTGAACGCGGTCCGCGGAGCGGAGCCAGAGGTTGGCGCGCACAAGCGCCCTCTCGTCACCCATGAAGGTGACTCTTCCGTCCTCGGTCTTTATTATTTTGTAACCCAGCGCTTCCATCTCGCGCCTTACTACGGCTTCAAGCCCGAATGTGGTCGCTGCGATCAGTTCAAGTTTCATAGTTCTCTTACCGGATGAACAATTACGCGCAAAGCATTTCTGCTTTACGCGCATAATTTTAGTTTTATGGATTTTGCGCGTAATTTTTTGGCATGTTTACGCGCACTTTTTCAATATTTGATTTTTTGCGCGTAATGATTCCTGCGATTTTACGCGCACTTTAGGGGTTCCGCAAAATTTGCGCGTAAAATGGCTTTCCCGTGTTCTGGTCAATTTAAATTGTAATAGGAGTTCCGACTTTTATGACTTTTGCAGGCGGCAGTCCATTGTTGTGAGAATGCGGGCGCATGTTGTTGTACCAACCATATGCATATGCATTTATCTCACT